>Ga0325405_1005344_pt1 | contig 13065 bp, 7 predicted proteins | sample PopdelMetagenome_21_FD_205663 | JGI IMG/M metagenome (GOLD analysis project Ga0325405, IMG submission 205663) | Populus deltoides microbial communities from Bellville, Georgia, United States - Xylem-Control-R2 | ecosystem: Host-associated > Plants > Phyllosphere > Stem > Wood/Secondary xylem... | reverse complement strand
TGAAAGGGATGTTGTCTATGTGAGTTCATGAATCTGGAAATTGGTACCTTTTGTATTAATTATATATAGTTATGAGAAATGTCTGTGGAAAATTGAGGTGATAAGCTTAGGCATGTGATCATATCAAAATATAGTAAGAATATAATTGATGGACTATATGTATTGGTTAATCATTTTCATGCTTGACATGATCATCAGATCCCCACTTCAGAATGGAAGGTAAGGATATTATCAAGATTTGATATTATCAAAGGAATAAAAACAAATCAAGATTTGATGATTTGGCACATGGGTTAAGCATCGCTCGATCTTTCACCCATTTTCAATACTAACAATAAATATTATAATATATTATTTGTTTTTCAATGTTTATAACCGGAGAAACTTGATTAACCAATATAATTTCGTTGATATTACAAAGAGAAATGATATAATAATTTAAAGAATGCAGAGACCTGAAGGAAAAGGAAAAAACAGAATGTCAATCGAACGCATAATCTTTTTAAACCAAGGGGAGATTACCGGATGATTTCTTTAAAATCGAGTAATAATAATTAAAAAAAAAACATTTTACTCACCGATTAATCTTTCTAAATAGTTGTGAGTGGAAGATGAATACACAGAAAAATGCACAGAAAGTCTCCTCTTGCGGACTTCAGAGTTTGTTTTAGTGCTCTATTCAAATTAAGTATACTCCATCTTAGTCCATAGACATGGACTCAAAACAGAGTTGTTGCCCAACTTGTTCTAGTGCATGCAGTGAAGCAAACAAGTCTTCAAAGTTCAAACAAAGTCAGAAATCGCAGCTCATGCTTGCTTGTAGAAGCTAATGAATGATTCACTCTATTTAGATAAAGGACAAGAAATTCCCACCAGGCAGTTTGATAGACATCACTCTAGTGGATGACTTAGCAGCGCAAGCACAAAAGCCACGCCCTCTTGCTCATATCTTTACTGACTGATAAACGAATTCGTAGTATAAGTTGGATGTTATACCACAAAACTTTATATACTCCTTCGATATACATTGTGCAAGCAAGCAAAGATGGCCAGAAAGGAAACTTTGTTGGTTTCTTTCACTTGCCTCCTTGTGGTGGCATCCGTTGCCATGTGTGCTAATGCTACAGCAGCTCCTCGTCTGCTGGCATCCGAGCAAGTGAATTCTCCTCTAGGTAAACTAAATTTATTGTGCCTGCTCATGGTTCATTGTTGATTCTATTTATTCTTTGAGCTTGTTGCACTATTGAGGTATGCATAATCCGTGATTCTTTGAAGGTTGTCGCTGCTGCTTCTTTGTCGGAGAGGCACCAAACTTACGCTGTGGACATTCATGCTGCAGTAACACTGTGGGAGAGAATTGTTGCATCCGAAAATAACAAAACAATGACGTGTGGATGTGGCAGCATGTATGTACATGCTTACGTCGTCATCTGTTGCAGACCAAATAAATTATACTACACGCTGCAAATAATTGGAGGAACATTCTGCAGGATGCAGGAGTTCTTCACTCTTCTTCTATCTTTCTGAATGAGAGGCTCTTTCATTTGTAATTTTACCTTTTTGCAATCCAAGAATTTACCTGCGTACCATTGAATACCTAATGCAAGGGGAGTTTCTACTGAACTAGACCAGGTCTCATCACATTAAACTGTTTCACCTATTTTGCATGCTTGGCTCGATTGGATCACAAATCAGAGTGCAAGCACGAGATGCACAAGAAAATATAAAGAAAGATAAGGCCAATATAATTCCAAGACTGGATAAATATCCGATGCACATGAGTTTACTTTGTTTCCTACTTGATATGCTGTTACATATAACAATAACCTGCAATCATTTTAAACATATCTAAATAACTCCAGTTTTCTTTTGTCCATGTCCAATTGTATCTACTGATACTAATAGTTTCCGACAGGGGACTGAGAAAAACCCGTGTAAAGAAACTTTCTACAGCATTAGAAAGAACCATACCCCCCACAGGATAGAAGTCCAAATGGTGGTCCACCTATGAGTTGGTCTGAAAGCTAATGATTTCTTAATTATGACCAGACAGTCACTCCATTAAGAAACCTGCAATCACCTACTGATGGGTCTGGGAATGTCACCATAGAAAGCCCGTCGAAACTAGTAGATGAATGGGTTCAAAGTTCAAACAAAGTCGGTTATGAAAGTCTATCTCTTTCTCAAAATGAATCTGTATTTTTCAAATCTTTATGAATTTTACCGAATCCGTATATGCATGTTAGTGGAGATAAAAGTAAGCGTTTTTTTTTCCCAGTTTGCTAGATTTTTTTAAAATATATCTGAAGCTTTTTTCGAAAATTTTTATTTATAATATAAGAGTATAAACAGATTAAACCCAAGCCTCCATCTCTCTCTGCCAACTAAACCTACTTGAAACAACATGAATAATCCTCAAGTCATCAATAAACTTCCAGCAACAATAAATAATTTCTTTGTGGCTCAAAAGTTACGTTAAACGTGCAAAGATGAAGTTGTTTAAAGACTTGTTGAAATCTAAATTTTAGTTTGTAAAGACAGGTTCTTGACTGTAGCATGGAAAAGGATGGAACGATTGCAGTTTACTGCTAAACCTGACTCTTATATGACATGTAGGTGAAGTAATTAACAGCTAACGGTGGTTAATTGACTTGTTAATACGATGCAGGCCTCAGCATCAATATTGACAAATTTGTGCTCTACTTTGTTAATACGATGTCGGCTCCTCCGGTGATTTTTGAGAGTTGTGCTAACGTGATGAGAAGCAGGCTGGAAGAAGCAAAGGCCGCAGCATAAACTTCCAGAAAAGTCACGGAAGCAGAAACTGCAACAAGCGCGACAGAGTTTCCAGCAGCAGGTCGGTGCAGGAAGTACTTGCGGGAGGTGAATTTTTGAGCTCCTATAAGTCGGCCAGAAGAGGCATATTTTCTTATGGAAATTGGACTGGAAGAAAAAGGAAGCTATCCACTTGATATATGTCGGCCAAACACATGGTGCTCTAGTTATGAGTAGGAAAGGATTCAACTGAAAAATGCTCAGAAAGTCTCCTTTTGCGGGCTTCAGAGTGGTTTGAGTGCTGTATTCAAAGTACACTCGATCTTAGCCCGAAGACTGGACAAAAAACAGAGAGTTATTGCCCAACTTGTGTTAGAGCATGTAGTGAAGCAAACAAGTCTTCAAAAGTCTTCACAAGGTCAGAAATTGCAGCTCATACTTACTTTTGCATGTACAAGCTAACGAATGACTCATTCTTTTAAGATAAAGGACAAAAAATGCCCATGAGGCGGTTTGGTAGATATCACTCTAGTGGATGCCTTGGTAGCCCAAGCAAAGAAGTCACCCCTCTTGCTCATATCTTTGCTGACTTGTAACCAAATTTGTAGTATAAATAGGATGTTTATACACAAGGCTTTCTCATTCCAAAAACATTATATATTCCCTTGATATATATTGTGCAAGAAAGCAAAGATGGTGAGAAAGGAAACTATGTTGGTTGCTTTCACTTGCCTCCTTGTGGTGGCATCCATTGCTGTGAGTGCAAATGCAACAGCAGCTCCTCGTCTGCTGGCAACCGAGCAAGTGTATTATCCTCAAGGTAAACTAAATTTATTATGCTTGCTCATGGTTCGTTGTTGATTCAGTTTATTTTTTGAGCTTGTTGCACTAATATTCATGATTATTTGAAGGTTGTCGCTGCTGCTTGTTTGTCGGAAAGGTACCAAACATTCGCTGTGCAAGAACATGCTGCAGTAGCCCTAAAGGAGAGAATTGTTGCATCGCAACATAACAAAACAACGAGGTGTGGATGTGGCAGTATCTATGTGCTTGCTTACATTGTCTTCTGTTGCAGACCAAATAAATTTACTATATGCTGATAATAATTTGAGGAATATTGGAGCATCGTTCTGCAACATGCAGAAGTTCTTCACTCTTCTTCTACCATTCTGAATGATGCTCTATCATTTGTAATTTTACCTTTTTGTTATCGAAGAATTTACCCGCGTAGTAATGAATACCTAATGCGAAGGGAATTTCTAATAAACTAGACCAGGAGATCTCATCACATAAAACGGTTTCATGCATTGTGCATGCTTGGTATGACTGGATCACAAATCAGAGTGCAAGTACAAGACAATAAAATAGCGAAAATATATAGAGAAATAAGGTCATATAATTTCAAGATCGGATAAATATCCGATACATATGAGTCTACTCTGTTTCCTACTTGATATACTGTTACATACAACAACAACCTGCAATCATTTTGAATATATCTAAATAACTAGTATTTTTTTATTTTGTCTATGTCCAAATGTATCTACCAATACTAGAAGTTTCTGACAGGGGACTGAGAAAAACCCATGTAAAGAAACTTCTTACAACATTAGAAAGAACCACACCCACCACAGGATAGAAGTCCAAATGGTGGTCCTCCTATGAGTTGGTCTGAAAGCTATTGATTTCTTATGATCAGTCACTCCAACAAGAAACCTGCAATCACCAACTGATGGGTCTAGAAATGTCACCATCCCAAGCCCATCGAAATCACAGCTTTGTGCATTTTGCATCTGGAGCTGATAGTAACTGTTGAATGCATAAGAGATATTTCCTTTTGCCCCAATTCCATTGCACGATCCACCATAATCAAGTGTTGTGCAATCTGCAACACTGCAGGCAATTCTCAAGTGGTTGGCCACGTTTGTCAGATCTTTAGAGGGATCTGCCACACACCACCTTGATGGGAGATACTCAACGTTCTTCGCATTCTTTAGTAACCTGTTACCCAAACCAAGGTTCAGTGCATATTTAGCCTGGCCATCAAATGAGAAAATCCCCCAATGTCTTTCAAAGTTTCCAGGAAGTACACTCTTTGCTCCTTCATCAAGTAGGCTGAAAAGATAAATATCCACGGGAGGGACACGTGGTCTCAGAGGGGTTCCTTTGTTACTCAAGACATGATTTATGAGCCCCTGGTTGAAAAACCTTGCTGCACTGAGGTTTGCACCAAAGGCTCCATCAGTTGGCCAGCCCACCTCCCCGATAACTATGGGCATCTGACCATATCCAAGTTTGTTGAGTGCTGAAACTAAAGTGTCGAAATTCCCATCAAAAGCATTGTAGTAAACATTAGACCCATCTGTAACAGGATGGGTACTCCCCTCAAAGAACGCATAATCTTGTGGAAAATCTGAGTTCCCATACAAGCTAAGAAATGGGTAGATATTCACAACAAAAGGTGAGCCATTTGAGTTGAGGAAGGACACAAGTTGAGTCATAATTTGAGTTAGTTCAGGTCGGAATGCCCCTTGAGAAGGAAGAGAAGACTCATAAGCATCAGCGTTGCAAGGGACAACAAGCTTTACATAGCCAGCAAGATTTGCTTTGACCAAAGACTGTTGTAGATTGAGCAGAGCAGGGACAACAAAAGATTGAAATTGACCTGAGTAACTTGTGAGGAATGGCTCGTTTCCCACTGCAACATACCTGTCATTGTATGGGATGAGAGAGTATCTAGTGAGAAATGTTTGTAGAATTCCTGTAATGCATAGAACAGTAGAAGCAAATTTCAGTTAACAGATGCTCTAATCAGAGTTCTGAACGTGCATAAATTCATTTTAGAATATGAAAGTCTTGGTCCCCAAATCTATGTGCTGTCACAAGTGAGTGGTAAATTCTCATTTAACTCATGCAGAGCTATCTGGTTTTCATTCCTAAATTCTTAAACGTTATCGAAAAAAATAGCTATTCAAGGATAGTTAGATGCCATATATTATTGCATGAGCAATGATGTCTAGATCCTAGGAAGAGGAGCTGTGCAAGAAGCTTGCTATCCGGCATATGTTATCTGGCATGGCAACCCATGCTTTCAAAGACAATGTCTCATTGTTGAGAAAGTACAAACAACACACTTCAGCTGCATAGGACTATTAGAAGTTCAAACTGAGGTGACGGTACTAAGACAGTTTATGAAACAAAATAATGAAGTTGCAATTACTATAGATTCTGCGTTTTAAGCGAGCAGGATTTTACTAATCAAAAGCCAAGTGCTTTATGCGACCATGCACAATGGGGGCATGGCCTAAATGACCAAACTTTTCAAGAATTTACAAATCATAGCATTCTATCCACAAGTAAATTACTAAAACTGCAAGTATGCACCCAAACACATTTCAAAGTTGTAGTTATTTTATCATGCCACCAAAGATTTTCACCGACAAATAACAGCTTCGCCTTCCACTTTGCCATTTCTACCCCTGATCAGCTTTGATTTCTACTGAATTACTTGATGGCATTTGTAACATATTTCCTGAAAACTTCAGGTTTTTTTTTTATGTTAATTAAGAACTAAGGTCTATCTCTCATCTATAGGCTCCAAGATAATTGTATCTCTGGATACACTATTGCTGAGATGTACCAACTTTGCCTTGTAGCAGCCCTAATGCTCCTTTTGAAAGTTGAGAAAAATACCAAACTATCTTTATTCATAGGCACCATGAAGTAGAGCAAAGCTACATTTAGCAAAGAACCCAATTCAATAACAAACAAATAATCTCCTTATGAATTACTTTACATGGTACTGCCTTTTACATGGTACTGCCTTGCACTTATCCATGTTAATCCACTCAAAATCTAAAACAAAATAAAGGCCAGGATCCAAAAGAGAGAAAAAAAAAAAAGCATTTTCCTTTTCATTCATTTCCCTGCTCTTCTCAAACATCAAACTGGCCCAAGAACAATAAAAACTTAGAGGCAAGGGAAAGAGAGGGAGAGAGAAGAACCTGATATCAGCACCACCTTTAACAACATATCTAGAAACATTCTGCCTAACCCACAAATCAGAAGCATCAGTTGAAGAGCTAAGAGCAGCCAACATCTCATTAGGAATCCCAACCATGACTTCAATCCCACTCCCAACTAAAGCAGTTAGCGCATCTGGATCTGCGTCAAACAACTTCACTTTCTTTATCTTGTTGTCTTTCAACAGATCCACCACTGTCGAAGGCTTCAACCTGTGAAATGAAATTGTCCCCCAATTAACTCCTATAGCTGATTCTCCCACTGGAAATGACCCTGATAGCAATATTACTACAAAAACCAGATAAAGCAGAGTTCTTGGTAACCTTGACATTTTGTTTTTGCAAAAAAGAAGAGAGCTTTATGGGTTCCCTTCTATAGCAATCATTCATTCATAGGAAGAGAGTGGGAATGCGAAAGGGAGGTGAAACTTGAAACGGTTTCGTAGGTGAGTGCAAGAGAGTGATGACAACTGATAAAGTGCTACAAGAGCAGAGCAATGTTGGGTTTTAGTAACTGTTTGAAAGAGTGAAGTGTAAGAACCTGCCGGAGTATATCTTAATTAATTAATTAATGGTATTTTTCTATGTTTAATCTATATCAGGCCCGGCCCTGCAAGTCTATGCTGGATCTCTGATCAGAGCCCAGTTTAAAAGAAAAGAGGGTGTGAATTGCTTATAAGCCGTTTAACCTATAATTTAATTTACCGGATAAAGCCTGACCTAAATTTTTTTTCACACCATCATTTTGACTCTCTTTTTTAACCATCATCGTTTTTTATTAACTCGAATATTAATGGTAAACCTCATAACTTGGATTTAAAGTATGTTTTTTTTTTTTTTAGTTTAAGTAGTGATTATGAATTTTTTTTGTTTTAATTTCTTTTAATAATTATAAATTATTTTGATAGGTTGATGTGAAAATAATTTTTTTTTAAAAAAATTATTTTAATATATTTTCAAACAAAAAAAAACACTTTAAAAAAATAATTACTATTTCTTCACTATTGTAATTTATTAGACTTGGTTTAATAACTTTTCTAGCATGACTCAGGGACTCCTTTTGACCATGGTTTCACTCAACAGACAAAAGTCAAGTCCAAATTCATCAAGAATTAAGGAATCTGTGCTAGTTGGTCTGCTGGTAATTGTGAGATTGGATGGATTAGTGTGCAGGTTACATGATGATGAGAGGACGTCTCACAATTTGATTCTGAATAGTTTAGTAGCTGTGTGTTAATTAAGGACCTTGATTGTATTTTGAAACCTTCTGGTGGTGCCTAATAAGGCCAAATTAGCAAAATGAAACCGACTTTCACATGAGAATGAACACCCTTGTCAACCGGGCCAAATGTGGGATGTTAGGAACATGCAGATTTGGAAGCTGATGGTAACAGGGCTTGTATTCATCTTCTCGACTACCTCTTGCCATTAGTTGGCTCAAGCTTGCTTGCAGAGTTCTCTCGCCCTTTTGGCATGGGCGTACAATCCCAGGCAGGCAAAAGGGTTGAAGCCCATATTTTGTTCTACACACTTTTTGTGGCCATGGAATATTCACAAGATGGCTGGAATTGAAAACCCATGTGTGCGAGAGCTATAAAGCAGTGTAAACCAACAGGCAACAGCAGAAATGCTAACTGGTTGCTATAAGATTCTACTCATCGGGGAGATTTATAAGTGGACAGTTTTAAGCTTTGAAAACATAGAAAAGTAGGAAGCATTCTTTTCACTAGGCTGCAGGCCACGTAGAGGTGATTCTTGATTCGTATGCAGTCACAATCTGCGGCACCAGTTAAAGAATTTCCGTCTTTCTTTATAAAAGAGCGTCAAAGCAAGACTATCCACCCCCCCAATCTCCTCATGCAGCGCAATCAAAGAAGAGACCTTTTCTTTTTCTCTCTAGGATCCTTCCCATTTCTTTCTTTTCCAATTCTTATTGGAATGAGGTTTCAATTGGGCACTTTCATATAGAATAATATAAAAGCTTGTTTCAAGTTCCATGTAAGCTCCCAGTCACTCCACATGATGATCATTCCTTATTGCAAACATGACTTGCGATTTTGTAAGGATTAGTAATAGCAGATTCACATGTATGGCCCAAAAACCGCACATTCAATGATTAAAGAGAGCATGATTGGATATCATAAATGAATTAATTCAATAATTAGTGAAAAATCATTGCCATAACTTTAGCAGGCAAAAGCCAAAACCATTATCTCAACTTGGTTAGCAAAGTCTCAACTGATTCAACGGAGTGGCCATGCCCAAACAAGCAAAAAGGAAGCTACTGCTACGCCAGGCATCCCATGACAAAGCCAGATACTGCAGGGGGGGAATATCTATAATCATTTCAGCACTTCAGGTTCGTTTTTCCAGGGAACATAAGTGAAATATTCGTGTCTGCTCATATGCTAGACCAACTGTGATAAAATTCGTTGAAAAATCCTGACATCAGTATGCTCACTCTCTTTCAGTTGCTTCTCAAGAAATTCAAACAAGGCCTCCTCTTCCTTCCAAGTAAAATTTGGTTTCAGGAATTAGACAGCAATCCACATCGCGGCTGCTCAATGTGGCATGGAGGGCTATGTGACCTGTGCTTCGACCCATTAGTTTCACCAGGCCGATACCATTAACTACACTCTCGGCCTCGATATGAGCTGCGTGGCTTGCTTACTGGGCCATTTCTACTGCTCCCTGAATTCCAAATGATCTGTCAATGATGCCTATCATTGTCAACTGTTTAGGGAATTCCAGTGACTGCAATATTTAGTTTGCGGCGATCAATTTCATCAGATATCTTCACAGCTCCACGCACAGTTCCATCTCCTCCAATTATATACACCTATCCTTGAGTAAAATACTGAAGAAAGGGAAGACCCCGTCTAGCATCATTATTAAAGCACAAAAACAAGAACTAATAAGACATAATGCCAATTACTAATCAAGTATATCAGGCAGAACAGAGAACAGGATCATCTCTCAGGACAACAATGAACACAATTCGCTAATTTATGATTTGAGTCGGTTATTATAAAACAATGTTGAATTGATTTGTTAAAATGACTATGCCAATTGCCATAAACCAATTAAGGGATGAGATTTTTAGAGTTTCAATCCGTGAAATTTCAAGAATTTCTTATCAAAACTTGGGTTTCAAGTGTCAATCAAAACCCATGACCATTTTCAATTCCAGGGACACTTGATGAAACTTTCTCCAGGTTTTGCATAGACCAACACAAATTTATGGACTTTTGGAGCAAGGATCATTCTTTGCTGCTCTCCAACCCTCAAATGGATATTGATGTATACAGATATTGTTGGCTGAACAACTATTTCCAGCTAATAATAATATCAACCAAAAAGGCACAGGCTTGGAGAATGGAATGGTTCCCATAACTTCAATTGAAGACTTTTTCAAACACTCGTTCTCTCACAAGTTCACTCAAGTAAAATTCTCGTTGTTTTTACTAGAAACCACAAAAAGCCAATGACTTTGCTATCATAACAGGCAAAGCCAAAGTGATTAATGCCAACTAACATGAAACTCAAAGGGCTTTGAAAACGATGCCTAACTACTATGCTATTTTTAGTAATCTATAATGGACTCAATCATGATAGATGATTGTTAAGATAAACAAAAATAATATCATAGCCTCGATCGTGAATTATTTTATGGGAAGAAAGCATGTGATGTAGCATATATACACCAATTTCTAGTTCAGAAGATTTCCCACCGAATCAAGGAATACTATTTTGGAAGCTACCAAACATACGAAAAAACAGTCAACTTGATTATGATCACATTGAAAAATTTAAACTTTTAACGAAGAAAATCACAAAATGTAGTCGAATTTGAGAGAAGTGACCTGACACACTTTTATTATGATCAAAACCGTCTCTAGAGGTTTTGCGCAAGCTTTGGATTAGAGTCCCTAGAGTAAAACCCTCTATAACCAGCTGTGATCCCATATATCCGAGGCACACCATGCAACTCCCAGAGCCCAACAACAAGTTCCCTGATCACTGTATTCATGCCAGGACACAGCCCCCCACATGTAACTATAGCAGCCAGCTCTGATATCTTTTGGCTTAAAAAAAATTTGCCTGCGTTGACCAGCCCTGTTGTCTGCCGCTTGGGGTAAGTGGGAACTCAAGGCTTCACTGTCAGCAGACAAGTCTAAGATGATGTGGCGTAGAACCACTTCAGATAGACTAATGTAAAAGGCTGCTGGTGGGTGGTACAAAGGATTTTCCTCCAGAGGGTTTGGAAGATAGTCCATCAAGTGAGGCAGTTTTTGGAGGTTAATTTTGAGATTGACTAAGAATCTAAGATTAATTAATTAATCCTTAACTAATCAAGATTATGGTTTGTAAAACACCAAACAGATAACTTCATCAAGTGACAGATTGATTAACTTGACCATTGATCATAATGTGAATATTTGTGATCCCATGCACCCTGCAAGGAGATTGGAAGTAATTTTGCTAACAAAGCTACACTTTTCATTGATTAGAAGTAGAGTACTACATTGTTGAAAAGAAAAGGAAATACTGGCTGCAGGAAGTTAATTACTGTTGCTGATTTTCTGTATCAACATCTTAAAGCTTCCCCAGAGAATAGACTTAGAGGTTAATCAAAGCTAAATATATACTATAATGAATGATGTGGTCATGATATATACATGGCCATTTGTAGGTAGCATTGACATGTTTACTGGTGCATGAGCATAATGCTGATAATATCAGTATGCCCAACCTTTTTCCTCAAGCAGTATGTCAAATGGGCTGCATCAATCCCATCTCCAGAGACCACGATTCTGTCGTCTCCTTGTAATGCCAGAGAGTTCACTCCTGCGAATCAAAGAGGAAAACATTGATCAGCCAAGCCTACTACCCATTACATGCCTCGCCCCAAATCCCATAATCAAGGCATGAACCCTCCCTATATGCTTTCTTTGAAAAACAAAGAAGAAGAAGAAGAAGAAGAAGAAGAACTTGAAACCTTGAGATGCAAGATCCAAAAAGTGCAAAAGGGAGCCTTAATTTGTTTAATAAACACTATAATTACGATTCCAGAAAATCTTGAGAGGAAAATTTGTGTAATTAATTCTTTACCAGAAACAGTAGGAAAAAGAAAAATCTGTTAAGAAAATTCCTCAATAAATACCACAAGCTTTTGCCACCACCGTGCGAGCCTTGACCCTGCTTTTCCCACATGCCATCTGAACCTTGAACACGATCACTTGCTGCCAATTAATTAACCATGAAAAAAAATTAACAATGCAAGAATGGAACTCGTGGTCTCTGTATATAAAAGCAACTAGACATAGATACCTTCATTCTGTTTGATCAGTCCTGGACGATGATGATTCGTGTGATCTCCAGGTAGAAGAAGAAAAGAAACGAAAACAGAGTATGTCAAACGTTAAAAAGAAGCTAATGAAAACAGCATAAAAGAGTACCAAGGGCTCACTCTCACTCGACTATATATTGACTGAAGAAGGAGAGCATTAGCACATGGCTAGTTCCAGGCGAACGAGGTGTCCATGTCAAAAAAAGAGGGGTGGGGGGTCAGTGCCGATGTGCTGTTTTTCTAGAGAGATTCTGATTCACCACCATGTGCAAACTTGTCATCTTTACTCAAGGGTATCGCAGTCCACTGAGGTCTTCCATACCATTTCCATGTATTGACGATTTCAGCAATACCGTAATTTGCCAAGACGACGAAGTCACTGTTATCATATTAGTTCATCATTTCCCGTACGTAACCAAAATAATCATCACCAATTACTAGTAAGAATCCACGATTACCATTGAAGGAGCTCGGAGTATCGTTGATGAACTTGTATTACTTGGTTACTGGGCATGTCTCAAGCTTGTGATCAGCCATTAATTATAATTTAATTGTGGGGCACCGCCAATATTCCTTAAAAGCTAACAGTTTTTGTTAGGAGAGCTCTTTTTAAAAGCATTAACGCGTAGATTTTTTCAAGACTTTACAGTTACAGTTAAAACTCGAGTGATTAAAGAGCACATTAAAACTTCTCCGTCGAACTCCATTATCACAATTTCACAAAAATTATTTTCCTATATAACTTCTCTATATGCTCAACGAAAGTTATGCTATTAAAGTTTTTCATATTGACAAATTTACTCAAAAGAAAACTAATTAATTGTTTATTGATGTAGGCATCAAATTAACTAATTAAATAATTAACATAGGGTGGATAGAAATGCTTACATGTGTTAAAAAAACCGACTCATAAATAAT
>Ga0325405_1005342_pt1 | contig 13066 bp, 6 predicted proteins | sample PopdelMetagenome_21_FD_205663 | JGI IMG/M metagenome (GOLD analysis project Ga0325405, IMG submission 205663) | Populus deltoides microbial communities from Bellville, Georgia, United States - Xylem-Control-R2 | ecosystem: Host-associated > Plants > Phyllosphere > Stem > Wood/Secondary xylem... | reverse complement strand
TAAATTTATTTAATGAAATTGAATGAATTATCCAAATTTTGAATTTCTCTTGAAAAATGTTACCATTAAGTAAGGTTTTTTTGACTTCAAAAAAGTATTGTCCTGCAACGGCTACCGATGTAGTAAATAACTGTATTGGATTCTTGGAGAAGAGTCAAACTGAGCAGTTGCCTGCACAAACAAGTCTTGGAAGGCAAATGCATGGGACGGGACAGTGTGGCAATCAATTTTCCTGCCTTGGGCAGGCCCACGTCTCTTTCTCCAAGAGGGAAATTCATATTCGGAGATCTTCTGTAGAAATTGATGGTTTGTTTCTGGGGGAAAAAAATATGTACTGTCTCACACATACTGACAAAATGCCTCATGGACTTGGAAATGTCACACATTTATGAAGTGGTCCTAGAAGTTAGGTACGTGAGTAATTATGAAGATCTTCGCAATCTTATTGTATTCTTCACAAATATCAAGTTCTTTTGGCATTCCTATTTACAGCAACTTTATTTAATTTATCATTACAGCTGTAATGATTTTTGTTTACTTTTTTTTAAAAAAAATAAAACAAGATTTTTTAAATTTAACGGGGGCAAATTTTATTTATCCTTTCTATCCTAACATAAAAAAAGACAACGGTATTTTTAAAGGAGAAAAAAAAAATTACTGCTTGGATTATTTATTCAAATCTTAGTTAATTTAATAATATGATTTAAAAAATCAATGATAATAAAAAAAAAACCCTCCTACAAAGCACCAATGACCAATTGAAAAAACTAAATGCTTGCTAATATTATAAAAAAAAACTCTCTAAATATTCTTAAAATTTCTCAATAATTTTTTTATAACAAAAAATAAATAAATAAGAAAGAGAACATGAAAAAGAGAAAAACCAAAGAAATCCGAAGTCCAAATTCATGACCCGGTCATGAGACCAAGATAACCCCATATAGAATTAATTGTTAAATAATAGAGGTTAACTCTCAAGCAAACTAAATGATAAAAGACAAAACTAAAAAAATCAATAAAAAAACCTTAGTCAACCCATGTTAAATTAGCCAACCCGCGATTCAGAATCTGAGATTGAGATAACTCCATGGAAAGAAAAGTAAAAAAAAAAAATCACAAAACTAAAGGCCTAATAACCTAATGTCGAATGATGAAATTAAAAAAAAATCAATTTTAAAAAAAAGAACCTAAAAACAAGACCAAAGTTAAATTAAACTAATTTTCAAAATTCATGAAAATTACCTAATAGAATGTAAATAGGAAAAAATCATAAAGCAAAATCCCTAATCATCCAAAAGTAAAAAAACAAAACAAACAACAATGAAAACAATGAGGACCAAAAATGGTATAAAAACTAAATGAAAGAAAATAATAAGGAACTAAATTGAAAAATACAATAAATTAAGAAAAGGATTAAGGATAGAAAAAATAACAATCAAAAGAATGATGACCAAATTGAATAAAAAAGTTAAATGAAATAAAATGATGCTGGATGAAATTCTAAAAAAATAAATCAAGAAAAGAATAAAAGATAAAAAAATGACAATAAAAAATGACTAAATTGGGTGCAAATATTAAATGAAATAAAATATTGAGGGATTAAATTGAAAGGAAAAAATCAACTTGAAAATGCATCAAAAGCAAAACAAATAACAATAAAAAGAATGAGAATCAAAATTGATACAAATATAAACTAAAGGGACAAATTTAATTTTTGAAAGGGTTAGCATGAAATTTAAGTCAAGGAGAGAGATAAGAGGGTGAAAAAAAAAAGTCCATTAAAGCCCAACCACTACTCCGCTGCACAAGGGTCTTACCACCGGGAAGAGGATAACACGACGCTTTCAATGCTATTACAGATGGTAGTGTTTGACTGCTAGTTTCGTTCAAAGAGTGTAGGCGCCCCCAACCCGTTAAAAGACTAAATTCCTCTCATTCAACTTGATTAGAACTCAAAAACCATGAAAAAAATACAAAAAAGCTCCCGAACGTCAATTTTAATTTTTCTGCTTCTTAAGGTAATGTCGCCATTTCACTGTGCAACCAAAGCATTAAATGACCAAAGAGCCTCTAAACCATAATTTTTTTTTCTTTTAAGAGTATTTAAGTCTTCTCGCGGTGTAGCTAAAATGTGAAAGAATTGATCTATCCCCGATCAAAATAAGAATGACACATGGGTCCTATGAAAAATATTAATTTCCCCCTAATAACTAGTTAAAGGATTTTGTTTGAGAAAAGTAAAATAATTTTTTCACTGTTTCAATCTATAGTAACCTATGTCTTGATGCATATTGAAACACTGATGGCTTTTAGGTTTTTTTTTATATATACAAATAAGCTTGGATGTAGTTCCATGTTAATACAAGGAAATCAAAGTTAAATAATAATAATAATACTCAAAGGAAATCCATATTATGGTCTCACTACATCAGGTATGTTGTCATTGAATGCCAAATCCCGTCTTTTTTCAAGACTCTCTAGTATTCTGTTGGCGCATAATAACCACAATTAATTGGATTTATATAGTTTTATTAGTAGTATTATGTATTCTCCTTTACATATAGGCCCGTCTCGGGGGGGTTGGGGCTACCATGCACTCATAGTGAAAAGAGGATTGAAACCCTTAACCTCCAACAAAGAACATGGAAATCTAAAATAAAAATGATTGGCATGTCCTTAGACTATAACTTTGTATTATAGATTGTTCCATTCAATGGTTACAAATAAATTAACAACATGAAATCCAAGAAATTGATCCCTAGCTCGTTATTTCTCTTTTTAGTTCACCTTGTAGAATACTGTCTTTGTTCAAGATATTGGAACATTGTAAAATACATATGATTTCACTAAGATGGCAAAAGTCCATTGTTTTTTGCAATATATATTTATATATATATAATTGGTGTGAGATTTTTTTCATATGTATATTTGATGATTCAAGAAAAAAATTAAAAAGAAAAGGAACTTTTTTTTTTCTAAAAAGAAATATGTGACAAGCCCGATCGGTTGGAATTCTTCTAGCCAAAGTCCAATATGAACATGATGTTACACCGGTCTAACCAATCTATCTTACACACTTTCCTACGTATTGTTTCAGGTTTTTATAACCGCTATACAAACTTTTTATATGATTTTTCTATGCATACACATCTTTTTCTATGTATTTTCGTGCAAAACAGCTATCATTTTCTAGTAGATTATTACCTATATTTTCACTAATAACATGCATGACATAACAACCATGACATGACACACCAACCAAGAGCTACCATAATAGTCAAACCATTTTTTCCACCAATGATATATAATCTCTCCTCCGGGAAACAATTTTCAATTTGGGTGTATAAATACACACAGTCACCTATGTAAAAGGCAATTTGGACCAACCATAACATCACCATAAACATAACCAGAAAGCAATTTCTAGCTAGAAAAGTTATCCAAATCTCATAAAAGCTAGCCACAGCTAGCTAGAGGCCATAAAAGCCATCCAAATGCCATGAAATCCTGATAAAACTATTGAAAGATAAGCACTCCTTAACTCTTACTTTATTTTCTCTTCATTTATATTTATCCTTTACACATATATTGACTCAAGCATCAGAAAATTCTTTATTCTTTAAAAGACTTGTTTTCTCAAAATCAATCAAGCCTATCAACCAATCATGAAAACTATAATTTATATATGAAGTATTTCATTTTATTAGTGGCGTTGTATGTAGGGAAGAAAAACTAGTTCATTCCCTTTTATTTTTCATAAAAAAAATTTCCATGGATGACAAAACTCTGGAACAAAGAAGAGTAAGTGATCTTCCTACTATTGGGACTTTAGTTCCTCTATTTGACTAGTATGGTAGCTTTATTTATACTCTCCTTCATTTTTATTCTCTCTTATTATCTCACATTCTCCAATCTTTCACATCTTTTTTTCTCTTTTATTTGTTTTTATATTTATCATTTTATCCTTTAATTGATTTGAGAAGGGTTTTAAAAAAATATTTTTATTTTGATCCCTTTTTTTGTATTTAATTATCATTTCAGTCTTTAATATTTTTTTTTATTTCCTTTCCTTTTATTTTTCATTTTTAAGAAATTTTTAAATACAAAAAAGATAAGCGAAAAAGTAAGAAATTACAAAATGACAAGAAATTGACCGAATGTCATTGAAAATATATTTTTTAAAAACATTTTAGTATTTTTCATATAAAAAACCTACATTTGAAAATAGGGTAAAAAACAAGTTATGACAAATTGAAATTTTAAACAATGACCTTCTTTATATGTTCCTTGTTCAAATGGCTTGGACATGTTTACTTTTATCCTTTAAGTTTTATTTTTCCATTCCCGGTCCTTAATGTTTTGACTTTTTATGCTTTGGTCCATAAGTTTATTTTTCTTGTGTTTCAATCCCTAGATACCTAGAGAAGAAAGAGAAAGTTAATGGAAAAAAAAGAAAGAGAGAGGAAGCTCTTGGATGATAAAATTCTAGTCACCAATAACTGTAATTTTAATATCCGTAGATTCATCTTTAAGATATGAACTCAATAAAGATAATTTCTGCCTTTAATGATACCTAAAAAAGTAGATCAAGACTTGAATTTTTTTTTTTGATCTTGAGTCTTTTGTCTAATTAAAATGTGTTTTTTTAGTAATGAGGTTTCAGAGGTCAATATGATGGCTTTTTCATTTTTTTGTGTCAAAAATAGTTGAAATTTTGAGTTTTAGGTTAAAAAACTTGAACCTTTATTTTCTAGTTATTGAGATAGCTTTGGTGGTTGGAAAATATTTCAGATGAATAGTACATCATTTATCCTAATGGATGACGTGTCATCTGCACTATTTTAAAAAACAATGAGAAGTGGATGAAACATCATCCACTGCTTTTAAGAAAGACCTAAGTGTGTGGGCATGGCCTTACAGGCCCAAAAGCACATGGGGTTGATAGTTTTAAGCCATGCAGGCTAGTCTCTTTAGCCAAATCGTGTGTGATTTTTTTTAATTGTTTTATTTTTATTTTTTACATTTTATAATTCTATTTTCTTTGAATAAGGTTATTAAAATAATATTTTAATAATTATATGATTATGAAATAAATTTTAAATAACATTAGAGTTTTTTATGATAATATTAACGAATATGTTTTTAATAATCATATGTAGACCTAATATGCCTAGTTTGTTTTTAAAGAAATTTCATTCATGTATATTTAATGCAAATAAAATATCTATTTAATTTTTTTTTTGTTGTAAATATTTTATATGATTTTTCTTGGATTTTATATTTTTTTAATATTTAACGCTGAAATTATCAATTTATAATCTTTGATATTCAATCTTTCTTTTAATATTATGATAAATTTTAATTTAAAAAAATATACTTATTAAAAAAAAGATAATTTTTATAAGAAAAAAATGAATAAAAAAGGAAGTTTTGATTAATGAGATGCATTTTTTACTTCTTATCTCGAATTAATATAATTTTTATTTTAATTACCCCTAGTTTTTATTTAATAACTACTATTAAAAAATATATTTTTCTAAATAAAATATATTAATAAGAAAAGAGAATTTTGATTAAAATTTATTGTTTTTCTCAAAATCTAAATCATTATCTTTTTTACAAATATCATTTTTTCCACAATTAAAGTACAAAAAAACTACCCAACACGTGTATTTATTTTTTACTTTTTAGAATAAATATCAACTCTTTGCTTTAGTCTTTAGTTAACGTTATTGCATTGTAACTTAGCTTGGAATCTAACCTAGAATATTGCGCAGGCATCCCGAACTTGTTAAATCTAAATAATTTGGCGTAGCCACACTTCTTCTAAACAAAATATAATGTGAAACCGAGTTCAGAAAATGGAGAGCTCTAACATGGAGGTGAATATTAAATTCTTAGCCCCGTTTATTTGTAAAAAAATAGTTTTTTTAAAAAGTGAATTTCAGAAAAAATAAATTTCAGAAAAGTATTTTTCGATATTTGGTAATGTAATGGAAAATAAGTTGGAAAACGCTTTCCAGTGTTTGGTTATGTCATGGAAAATGAGCTGAAAAATAACTTATTAATATTTATTTTTCTCAAGTTTATTAAAATAATGAGGAATAAATCTTACAAATTAAAAAGTTGAATGAGAATGAAATTGAAAAAAAATATAATTTCATAAATTATCTTAAATAAAATAAATAATAATCAAAATAATAGAGATCAAATCTAAAAAATTAAAAAAAAAATAAAAGGTGAAGAAATTAAAATAATAATAATTAACATTTCATAAATTATTTCAAATAAAATAAGTAACAATCAAAAGAATGAGGACCAAATTTGATAGATAAAAAATTTCAATAAAAAAATGATAAGAAAAAAGCAAATAGAAATTATAAAAATAATGACCAAAATTAATATACAAATTAAATTTTAAGAGATGGAATTGAAAAATAAATATTCAAAACAAATTGTATATAGCAATCAAAAGTTTGACGATCAAATTGATATAATCAGCAAATAATGATATTTTTAAATTTTTCACAACTTCCGGAAAGTGTTTTCCGTTCAAATTTTTCAGGAAAACACTTTCCTGAAAACCAAGCCAAATTTTCCTTTGACTGGAAAATGTTTTTTGTTGACCAACTTTTCTAATGGAAAACAAATACATGAAAGTTTGGAAAGTGGTTTCCGGAAATCACTTTCCGAAAAACAAACACAACCAAAAGGGAAAACACTTTCTTGGAAACCAAACCAAATTTTTCTTTGACTGGAAAGTGTTTTCCGTTGACCGGAAAGTGTTCGTTGACTGGAAAGTGTTTTTCATTAACCGAAAAGTGTTTTCTGTTGACCGGAAAATACTTTTCTAATAGCAAATAAATATAAAAAAGTTTGAAAAATAATTTTTTGAAAAGTGAAAAGAATAAACATGACTTTAGTTATATTTTCACTTTCTTGGTTCAAGGAAAGTGGAAAATGGTGCAGAAGAGGCCTCAACTACTGGGGACAGTACAAGTTGGGCCTTAGCAAATCTTTTGGAGCCCACCTGAGCTACAATGAGGAGAAGTCGTTTTTCTAGCCATTCTCATTTTTGCTTGTTTGTCATTGTGGACATGCAGTCATGTACCTTGAGCATTATAAATCAAACCAAATTCTGTATTGAAACGTAAAAGATGGTGGCCAGATTATTGAATAAGTACCCGATCTACGAGTCAAGAAGAGCATGAAGGTTTGTCTGTTTGTGGCAAAAATTGTGTTGGGCCAGAGGATTCGTGTGGCCCTTTTCTAAATTACTGTCAGGATGCATTATAAGATTTTTTTTTTTTTCAAAAGAGACTATCCAAGCATTTGATGCTTGATCAGGCTATGACATAGGAGCTAAACAATCAAAATAAGGCTCAAAAGATGAATTTTCATGGTAAATTTCTGAAGGCACAAGACAACTCCTGGTTGAGTCTTTCTTTTGAAGTGAAAGATATTGGAAAACCAAACTAGAATCAATCAGTCATGCATAAAGCAAATTAATCAACCTTTATTAGGAAATCTTGAGAGTGCATATATACAAGTAGACCTGCAAAACCATTGCTGGAGAAGCATATAGACTAAAAGTTAAAAATAACGAGCCTTAAAGGAGTGACATGATCTCTTTTTAAGGAAACATGAAGCTGCGGAAGAACCTTAGCTTGCAGGTGCACGATCAGTTCCAGCTTGGAAAATACGGGTGTCCTTTGGTTTGCTTTTATTGTTAAATATGAAGCATGATGTCGGGATTGGGAGATTGGATTTTGGAGTGATTATGCTCCCCTTCATAAGTCACAACTAACATGGTAGGATCCTCCAAGCTTCTTTCTACATGTTTTCTCGCAGGGCATCCCCTCGTACTGCTGCATTTGTAGTAGCTTCTTTGACACCAAAGAATGAAAGATGTTAGTAAGCAATATAACTTGTCCAGGTAGCTTTGCTCTTATCTTAGATACGCAAACATGTGAACCTGTGACTGCCAATACAAGTACGGCTTTGTCTGGGACATTGCTTTGGGGGCAAAAGGAAGAAAACAGTAATAATTTGTCTCAAGCTTCATAAATCACAGATGGTAAGCATGAAGAGAAATGATGAGCTAGTCTAGTCTATCCTGTTTGATTTTGTATTGTGATATTTTGGGTTAATCGAATACAGGGAAAGAATGAATTTAAAGTTCTACACAACTAAATCAAGTTAGTTGCAACCAGGGCCAGGGAAAAAAAATAATCTCAGAAGTTTCCCTCTCCCAGCAACGAAAGAGAATTGGCGGAAGGCAATGTCAGGATGGAAAAGTACCTGGGATATGGAGATCCTTTTATTGGCTTCTGTCCATATTTTCTCCAATAGTGATCATCAGGAGGTATGTCAGTTGGTTTAGTACTTGAAGCAGGGACCTTAATTACTTTCTTGATCCTCAATTTCCTATTAGATAATACATCGAAGATGGAATTAAAATATTTCCTCGACAACAGATGGAAACATTTTGATTCTTGAACAAAATCAAGTACAAGATGATATCATGAAAACTATCATCATAACATGAAGTAAAAGTCTGAAAAGGAGTATCTCCCAAAATCACAATCCCATAGTTTCCTTACTATTTAAAGTCAATTCAGAAAGAAACAAATTAGTATACATAGAATACATGACAAATCAAAACAAGGACTTACCTTCGCTTTAAGCAGTGACATCCACCGGTTGAGGCTAGGCATTTCTCCTCACTTTTCACTCCGCTCTTGCTCTTGGAAAATATAGAGGCATCATCTTGAGAAGGAAGAATTTCTGATGTTGAATGATGAATTATCCTGCCACCTCCATCTAAACTTGAAATGGATGTGCTTGGCTGTAAGAGGGAAAGGTTGAACCCCAGGATCAAATTAGTTTTGACGTCTACGTTGTCTTTAGTCTTCTGTTTTTCCCTATACAAGTCGATACTACTGGCATGGATCAAAGAAGTAGTTGACTGAATACTCTGAAGAGGGAATAGCTGCCTATTGGGTTGAGAAAAGTTGTGGTCAGGGCTTTTAGACACAGAGTTGGGACTATCCATCAATTCAACTGGGTTTATATCATGGGAATGTGGCAAAGGACCTTTCCTGATCCTCTTACACCCTGACTGCTCTGATCCATCAAGGAGTCTAACTAGATTTCTGAATTCATTTACTGTATCTTGAGCAATCAGGCTTACTTCCTGAATGCTTCTTTTCTGATTTTGATCAGAAATACAGCTAAACAGATGATGAGCCTGTCTGAAACTACTTTGAGCAACCTCAAGAACTCTGAAATCCTGTCTGGGTCTCATTGAAACACAGACACCTGAAGCTTCCTTCATATTTAATCTGGAATATAGGCTACCCTGACAACCTATTATCTAAATCTACCTGATAACAGGCCTCCAAGGTGGCTCAAACAAAGCATTTAGACAGCGAAAGCCTAACAACCATGGATGGCGAGATGAACCATAATCTTATAGACAAGCTATATTTTTCTAATAGCAGGTGAACCGCAGGCAATTAAAGTAAGCAAAATGTTCAAAACCCAGTAATGAAGATATATATATATATTTTATGTACGCAACTGATATCCAAAGATAGTCAACGGTAGCTTGGGTTACAGAATCCGTCTAATCAACTGACAACTGAATAATCCTAAACTAAGTTTGAAAAATGGAGACAAAGGGGCAAAAAAGAAAAAAGGCTTTATGTATCATTTAGTAATTTTGATACAATAACGCAACAAAACTCACTAAAAAATCATAAAAAAGAACCGTATTTCTCATCAATTATAGAAGATGATGTTTCTTCACTCCAAGCTCCGACTGTAGCATCAGAGTAGGACATTGAAGTAAGTTATTAGCAACAGTATTCATAGAGATGTAATCAAGAATCTACAACTTGCAGGATGAAACATCAGATTACAAGAGAGTAATACAAATGAAAGAACAATTAAACATGTGATGTTCTTTCTCTCTTCTTCTTCTTTTCCCTCTTGGTAAATAACAAGCATGTAATGTTTATTCTTACATTTTAATATTTGTTTTTTTTTATTAAAAAAAAAAACCCAACATATTTATGTCTGATTAATCTTACTTATGAAGGCATGGTCTCAATATAAATTCAATAGAATTACCTCAGGAATGTGTTGGTATAAACAACATGAAATTTTACTAGTTGTATAGTCAAACTTATTAGATATCCATTTTTATATATATAAAAATATTCATCATCCCATTATATATGTGGGTTGTGGGGGCAAGTTATTGCATAAGAAGACACAGAGATTCAAATATTTCGGGAAGAATTTTGGCTGCATGTGGCCTTATTCCACTTCCCCATGAATCTAGTCCACTAACCAGCCAGCCGAACATTGCAGTTGCAGCCACTTTCACTCAAGAACTTGGACCATTAGCATATATCCTTTTTGGGTTCATCATTGAAGAATGCTTGTTCCCGAAGGATGGCTTTCGGTGGATTCATCTTCACTCCTCCTATTATTGCATTGTTTATTTTCCTGTCACGATAAAGAAACCATATCAGAAAGCACACACCAGTAATCTTACCTCCAATGTGGATCAGGTATGGCCTTAATTATCAAGAATCACCCTATCATTGCTGATATTAATACAGTTGGTGCTCATAGGGATGCTCCCAATTCCTCAGTCAAAAGATCTAATGGTTAGAAACAACTTTACCCCCCGACAACGGCTTTAGAAAAACTTTGCTCCCTAATATACAATCAAGAGGCAAGTTCAAGTTTACCGGAAAACAGAGAGAGAGGCTCAAGGCATCCATCCAAATTGATTTGATGTGTTCTTTTCTAATCTGATTTAGTTAACAACTAGCCAACGATGCTGCAAGTCGGATTTCAAATTAATTTCTACCACAAGAGAAGAATGTGCATGCATTGTGAAAGTGTTTGCTAGCATAATTGAATAGTTAATGTTTTTGTTTAATAAAATAAATTAAAAATTATACGGACCAATAAATTATAAAAAAATTATTAATAATAATTAAAAACTAAAGCGAGAAGCTGAGAAATAAATACATATGGAGATATATGATCTCGTGATGTGAGGTAATCTTAATTTGAATTTCTTTTATTTAATTTTATGGCAATAAAAATGAATTTTTATAAGAAAGTAATAATTTAAATTGCGTAGAATTTTTTTTTATTGCTAGTATAAATTCTCCTTTTGTTATTAATGTATACTTTGAACAAATATATATATATATATATATTTCTCTTCGAGCTATGTTGTATATTGAAAAAAAACTAAAATCAATTAAAATCAATACCCAAAAAATTCAATGATTTGGAATAAGTATAAAAATATCTTTTTTCTCAAAATCCATTTCCCTTATTAATATTTTACTTTATTTTTATAATTATTTCAGCATAAATATTTCTTTTTAAATTAGATTTTATTATAATTTTAAAAGCAAGTTTTGATATAAAAAAAATGATAATTTTGATAAGAATAAAAAACTTGAGATTTTTTTAAAAAAATATCACTAAACAATACATTTTAACCATATTTAAAATATTGTGCATATTATATTCACATATAATTATTCAAAAAGCAATTGTTAACGCTACTATGAAAGACACTAATATTATTTGAAAATAACATGAAAAGAGAAAAAATATGAGAAAATATAATAAAATAATTTGAAATATTTTATTTTTAATCATAATTTAAAAATAATTTTATTATATATAATTTTATTAAACATTTGAAACGATTTATAGAAAGTATTTTATTTTTAAGCATAATTTAAAAATAATTTTTCATTTATAATTTATTATAATTAAAATTGTGAATTGAAAATATATTTAATAAAAAATGACCAAAATCTATTTTTTATATATAAAAAAAACACAGAGAGACACTTCCCTCGTCTTTTCTGAAAAGAGAAGCAAAGGCGAACGACTGAATTTGAGATCTGGGCATGTGACAGCCAAAAGCCACACCCCATGCTTTGAAACTAGTAGTAAAGATTCCTATTTTTATAATATTTTCCAAATTGGGAGTAAATTAAGTTATTTTATCAATGATCAATATTATTAGAGACTACATCAAATGAGTTTCCAGTATTTATTTATGATGTTTTTGTATATATTAACGATCTTTATTTGTTGAACCGTTCAATGAATTTAAATATGGAAGAGAAATTTGATCTCAAACAAATTCACATATTTACCCAAACATACTTATTCAAATTCTAATGATTTGAATTAAAGATGAATTTTTTTTTATCTTTTTAATCAAAAGTCTCTTTCTTTATTCACATATATGTTTTGATAAAAAAAAAAACATATATTTTTACTAGAAAATTGTTTTCTAAATAAAGATTTATTGTCATTGTAAAAGAAAATTTCAATAAAAAAAACTAAAAAAAGTTATAAATCATGAATCAATTATTTTTACATACTTATATAATTGTTTTTACTTATATAATTCTTTTTACACTTAATTCAGGACGAGCAAGTGCATCTGCTTGAATGAAAATTCCGGGCATGCATGCACTACTCAAATTAATTTAATTTTTTAATTAATATGAGGTGTTCGGATTAATTTGCGCACATCTCGATTAATCCCCACAGATCTTGAAATTAACAACCAGATAAGTTTCCAGTGGCCATCAATATCAACAACCACAGGACTTAAAACTGAAATTACAGAGAAGCAAACCCCTTGATCTAATTTATACTTTTTTATATTGTTTAATAACATGATTGATAGTTGAATGATTTCTATTCTAATTAATTTTTAAAAATATTATTTTACTTTAATTGATATATACAAGTCAAATTAATATATAGTTTTTCAATCAAATTATAATTTAAAAATACGGTTTCTAGTCTAATTGGTATGATGATATGCCGCGTGTCAACTAAATATTACATGACGATTTAATCTTAGGTGGCTCGCTTTTGTGCCTCCATTAAATGATTTGTACTCTAATATATATATATATATATATATATATATATATATATATATGCAAGTCAAATTAGTATATAGAAATCTAATCAAATTTTAATTTAAAAATATGATTTT
>Ga0325405_1005341_pt1 | contig 13069 bp, 13 predicted proteins | sample PopdelMetagenome_21_FD_205663 | JGI IMG/M metagenome (GOLD analysis project Ga0325405, IMG submission 205663) | Populus deltoides microbial communities from Bellville, Georgia, United States - Xylem-Control-R2 | ecosystem: Host-associated > Plants > Phyllosphere > Stem > Wood/Secondary xylem... | reverse complement strand
CTTGTAGTAATTGCTTTGCCCAGATCATGAAAACAGCCCCCGCTGAAGCTAATGCTTGTTTGATGTCTCCTTTTTTGGCTAACAACAGCCCCTTACGTGATTTCACCTCCTTTTGTTGGCTTCGTATATGATCCTCTCTAACTTGTTGAGAACTTAATGGTAACAAGTTCACCTTCTTTCCATTCAGCATAAAAGAATAAGTGTTCTTTCGTCCATTATAGGTCACATCCTTATCAAACTGCCATGGACGACCGACCAATAAATGGCTAGCTGACATCGGCGCAACGTCACACAAAACCTCGTCATGATAGGTTTTAATGGAAAAAGGTACACGGACTTGCTTTGTCACCCGAATCTCGCCATTCTCATTCAGCCATCGCAAACTATACGGCCTGCGGTGTGGAAGGGTAGTTAAACCCAATTTCTCCACCAAGGTAGTTGACGCAACATTAGTGCAACTTTCATTATCAATGATCATCCCACAAACTTTATCTCGAATCTGACATCGAGCATGGAAAATGTTCTCATGTTGCTCATCACTAACATCAATTTGTGCATTCAGAACCCGTTGCACAACCAACAAATCTCCTTTATCTCCAGCCATAGTTAAGTTAATCTTAATTCCAGCAAGTTGATTTCTAATTTTTAACTCCGATGCAGCTTCAATTATTCCAATTTGACTCGTCAAGGCCCTTTGTAGTTGTTTCGCTCTCGCTCTTGTCATTGGACCATCTGAATCCTCTTGCATATTAGTTTTAGCTTTATAAGATGGATTATAATTCCCATGATGCACATCACTCTAGGTCCATCTTTCTCCATGTGTCCTGACAAGCCCATTCAATGTTTCTTTAAGGTTCTTTGCTCTAGCTCTTGTATTGGTTAAATTATAACCTCCAATGGGTCATTGGCATGATTATGCTTGGGTTGGGCTATTCCTCATTTCCCCTCTTTCTTCAAAATAATTTGACCTCAAATCATCACCTACATCAAACACAGTAAGATCATAAACATTAAAGATAACATTAACACCATACTTACCTGGCAGATCAACTTGATAAGAATTGTCATTGATCCTCTCAAGGATTTGTAATGACCAATCTCCTCGTTGTTGTAGCTTTGATTAATTATGGGCTGCAAATATCTCCTTGCACATATGTTACTTGATCGCGTGTTCAAGAGATTCGCATCACCCCTTAGGTGGACTTATATAAGGCCCACTTGCAATTAAACCCAAATAGTGTTAATAAAACCCAATTCTAAGAAGAAAATAATAATAACAATAATAAATCCGAATTTAATATCATAAATGATATGATCCAGGCAAGGTCAAATTCAGATTTTGACTTAAAAAAGTGCACCTATCCAGTTTTACGGCAACAGTTATAATTCTCCATCTGACCGTTGGATCCAACTGAAAATTTATGTGGAGTCTCCTGACATGTTTTCCTATAGTGGTTTAAAATTTCAGGTCAATTAGAGTTCGGAAAGGCATCAAAAATGGGTCAACAGAGGCTATGAATTTTGTTATTTACTTCCTTTTGACTTGTGGACTTCCTACTTGGCTAGGATTCTTTTCCTAAAAGGATGTGGAACTTATTTTGGAAATCTTCTAATTCTCCAAAGGTCTTTAATTGGCTGCAACATAGTTTCCATGTGTGGCAAGGATTCATAAATGTTCAGAATCCTTTCCTTATAAGGATTCCTTATTCATCCTAGCTACAAAATGGAAAGAAGACTTCAGAATAAATTTTACCTTCAGATCAGATTTCCTAGTCTATTTAGGATTTTTTAATGGTGACAAATCTGATTCTAGCATATTTAGGATGGTAATTTTGGGATTTTTATTATTTTTATTATTTTCTTCTTAGTCTTGGGGTTATTATTACTTATTTGGGGCAATTGTAAGTGGGCTTAATATAAGTCCACCTAAGGGGGGTCCATTAGGGTTTTATTTAAGTCTAGAGTTAGTAAAATACAGGCATAACCAGACATGTTAGTTAGACAATTCAGATTAATAAAACTTCTTGTTTGCCGCACTTTGTGTGTGTGTGTGTTGGTGAGATAATCTCCCTTCCATGGTTCTCTAATGAACTGAAAAATAAATTATCGAAGAACAACTGTCTTCGTGGCGTCATCCTTATACTTCTAGTTCGCGAATCAATATTCGTTGGGTGGGGGTTTCCGTTTCCAATAGTGCTGGTGCCTAGGTACAAGTTATCTTATGACCACGTGATCACAAGGTTCGCATCATTTGGTATCAGAGCTTGGCTCCATTAATCAGCTTATATCCTTCTGAAATTTTCGTTTCTTGTTGATTCCGCAAAAATTCCTTAGTATCCAATTTCTTCTTCTCCTTGAATTTGCGGCATATAAAAAAAATTGTTATTTCATTCTGTTATTCTTCAAAATATATTAGTAGCATCAAAAACAAAAAAAAAAGAGAAAAGAGAAAAGAAAAAAAAATTATTCAAAAAGACGTTTATTGGATTCTGCCGCAGAAAACTAAATAAGAGAAAATTGGATCAAATCAACACAGAATTAACTCAAATTTGATACTCTAATTAATGGTGTCCTAATTGCACAATGTATAAAATTCGGGGTCAATTGGATATCGTTTTCTTGGGGTTTCAAATTCGGGTCTAATCAGGTCTAATTCATAACGTTTTTGCGTAAGTATATCAAACCTTGTCGTAAATTACTAAAACTTTATATTCTGTCTATTTGGGTTGATATTGCACTATGTCTGAAATTTTAACTCAATTGGACATCATTTACTTTAGGTTCCAAATTCGGGCTTAACTCATCGTAAACGAGTCTGTTTTGCGTCAACTTTTGAAATTTGCTTGCTTCCTGTTGTTTTCATTTCTTGCAGTTGATTTCATCATATCCAACATATTTGGGTGTTGTTTCATGATTTTTCATATTTTTTGTTTCTGTTTTTATTCGAGTCTTTAGTTTCGTTCATATTTCGGATAGACTTGCTTGCTACTCGCGAGACTATCATTGCAGTTTTGTTTTGCTTGTTTTCTAGTTTTTATTGCTTCTTGAGTCATATATATATTTGGATTGCGCTGCCAAGTTGGTTCTATTTGGTGTTGGTTTCAGTTTCGCAAGAACCACAAGAAGGTGAGATGAGAGGTGTGAGCGTGTGAGGATATTAAGAGTGTTTGAGCGAAACACAAGCGACATGAGGATAATTGTTTTTACCACTAACCAATTTTCGCAGGTACTATCATGTCAGATCAAAACAACACAACACGCCCTCATGATGTAGAACTTAAATTCCAATTGCAAACCATGACGAAGATGATGGAAAGAATGAATTTCATGATGGGGAACGTGTGTGACAGACTTGAGAAGGTGGGAAAACATGGAAACATGGCTGGGACATGTACCTAAGACAGTGGGGCTGAACCCAAATCTAACAATGGCAGTGGGGCTGAAAGGCTAATGTGGGCTGATTATGAAGATTTTAGGGAGGACGTTGATGATATTGGTGATGGTGGTTTTAAGGATAACACCATAGGCTATCGGGAAGGTTTTTGGCAGCTTAGAAACCAAAGGGAATTCATATATTTTGATGAGGTGTTATGGCAAAAGAAAAGGAGGATTCAAAAGGAGAGGTGGTATCAAAGCGAGAGAAATAAAGAGATTAATGTTCTAAAAAAGAATCCAATGGTCTATCCCATATTCTAGGGGAGATGAAGCAAGAACTTGATGTGTTAATGGCAGCACTCAATGCCCAACAAGCTTCAAAAAGAGAGGAGAAAAAAAGGCTCCAATGATGATATACAAAATAGAACGATTGCAACTTTCATCCAAAGTTGTTAGCGACGATTGTTGGCAGGAAAAGAACTCCAAAGGCTTCAAAAAGAGGCTAAGGAATTGTCCATTGAACTTGTTAGTGATTCGAGGATGAATCATCTTGAAGAGAGAGGGAATGATACGGACCAGGAATGGTCAAATTCGGATTTTGATGTAAAAAGCGCATCTATCCAGTTTTACGACAACAGTTATAATTCTCAATTCGACTATTGGATCAAGCTGAAAGTTTACATGGAGTCTTGTGACATGGTTTCCTACATTGGGTTAAAATTTCAGGTCAATCAAAGTTCGGAAAGGCATTGAAACACGGGTCAACAGAGCTTGTACGAATTTTGTTATTTACTTCCTTTTGACTTGTAGACTTCCTATTTGGCTAGGATTCTTTTTCTAAAAGGACATGGCAGCTTATTTTGGGAATCTCCTATTTCTACAAAGATCTTAAATGGGCTGCAACATAGTTTCCAAGTGTGGCAAGGATTCATAAATGTTTTTGAGTTGTGGTCTAATGGTTTGATTTGTTTGGAGTGTTGGCCGAATATTTGTTTGTGTCTGGATGGGTGGCTGAATGGGTTGTAGTTGTTTGGGTTCTAATCGAATTTGATGGTCTTCTCTCCCCTTGTTCCTCACCTTGATTTTCTCTCCCCATCCCCTCATGCTCACTTTTTAGCTTTATTTGATCATTATACACCTGTTTGGGTGTAAAAGGTACAATGGTGTAAGAGGTACAAGAGTGATGGTTTTACCATCTTTTACAATGGTATACATATTTTTAACCCCATCATGAATTGCTTTCCTGTCATATTGTCATGGTCTCCCCAACAAGATGTGACTTGCTTCCATTGGAACCACGTCGCACAGAACTTCATCAACATATTTCCCAGCAGAAAATGGAACCACAACCTGTTTAGTCACTTTCACTTCACCACTATCATTCAGCCATTGCAATCTATATGGTTTAGGATGTTTAACAGTACACAGATTCAGTTTACTAACAAGGGTGGTACTACAAACATTAACACAGCTTCCACTATCTATAATTAAACCACACACCTTGCTTTGTACATAACAACGCGTATGGAAGATGTTCTCCCTTTGTTGATTAGCTTCATCTTCCTTGACATGAACTTGAAGTGTTCATCTTATAACCAACGACTCCTCAACCGGTAATGCTAACTCATCCCCATCACTATCCTCCAATGGTGGCATGCCTTCACAATCAGATTTGTCACTTTCAGATTCCATATCACCACTATCTCTAATTATCATTATTCTCTTGTTTAGACACTCTGAAGCATAATATCCATGTCCCTAACACCTGAAACCTTTAACATCACGGGTACGTTTAGGTTGAGTTACATATTTACCTTTGGCATCGTTAGGGACATCAACTTTAGCCTTTAGTGGTTCAGTTCTAGAAGGAACAATGGATCTCGGTCGGATAGTACCCTCTCTCTTTAGATTCGGCTTCCAAGATGATGAAGAGCCCGAATTAAACGCTGGCCGAGCATGTCCCTTTCGAAGTTGTCTCTCCACCTTCGTAGCCATGTGAACCATGTCCTCTAGCTCCACATAGTGTTGTAGCTCAACCACATTGGCAATGTCTCGATTCAACCCATTAAGAAATCTAGCCATGGTGGCTTCTTTATCCTTAACAACAGTGGCCCAAATCATTGCTATCTCCATCTCTTTGTGATATTCATCTACTGTCTTATAACCTTGATTCAGACCTTGAAGCTTCAGATATAAGTCTCTGTAATAGTGGTTTGGCACAAATCGTCTCCTCATTAAGACTTTCATCTCCCCCCAAGTCTGAACGGGTCGCTCCCCATTCCTCTTTCTACTGATTACAATTTGATCCCACCAAATCAATGCATACTCTGTAAACTCAATTATCACCATTTTCACCTTCTTTTGTTCAGAATAGCTATGGCAATAAAAAATCCAATCTACCTTTTTCTCCCACTCCAAATAAGCCTCGAGATCGTTTTTAGGGAAAGTTAAGAATTTTCAGTTTAATGGTGTCCAAGTCCCCATCCATATCTTCATAAGTACCCATGCCATGGATATGACATTCCGTACGGCTATACGGACCGTATAGCAGATGCAAAATCATAGTCATCTTCACTTGCATCTGCGTTTTCGTCAACAAATTCTTTAAAATCAGATATGACATTCCGTACGGCTATATGAATCGTATTTCCTCAGTGATTAGCCCCACTATTCTGTTGCTTTATTGAATTCACCTCATCTTTCAAATCCTTGTACGTTCTAGACAACAACTTAAGTTGCTGACCTATGGCTCGTAATTGGAAAGCTATGTCAACATTTTGTGTCACTATTCGTTGTTTTCAAATATTCTTTGAATTTGCAAAATATATCCTCACACCTCTCGCGTATCCCACAAAACAAAATCAAAGCTTTTCACTCTAATAAGCTCACCCCCAATAGACTAAATATGAAGTTTCAATTGATTCTGAGGTGGTTTGCCTGAGTTTAAATAGTTCTTGAAAAATTAACGCTAATGGACCCCTTATGTAGACTTGTATGAGGTCCACTCAAAACTGACCCAAAACTAAAAAGCCCATAACTTAATCCAAACAAGTCTTCAATCCTAACTGAAAACAAAGTATTAATTAAGCCCAAACAAGTCTTGGGCTGTAGCTAACAAAATAAAATAAAGCCCCTAATATTAAATTCATGTTCTGCCAAGAGAAGAAGAGAAGGAAGTAAAATATTACATAATTGATTCAAGGCTTATTTATAGCCTTTCATGCAACACCTTAATCTTAGAGACAAAAGAAAAAGGCAACCACCCATGTTGTTTCCAAGTTGTAGTAGGATTCTTTTGTCTCCTTTGTTGTCCTCACCTCATGGCTCAAATAAGGCTGTATTGGAACCCTCTTGCACATGGATAAGATGTACTAGGGTCTCCTCTTGATACTCTAATGGACCTTTCAATTCTGACTTGGTTGAAACATTCAAAACCAATGCATTCAATGCCTCTTTTAATGCCTTTGTCTTAGACCGAGTCATTGGACCATTTGGAACATGTAATGGGTCCTTGCTGGTGTTTCTGGGCTGGTGCACATCAGTTTAGTTTTAATTTTAAGAGGTTAGTACTATTGGATTTTAAATTATCATGAGGATTTGTGCTTAAAACTATTCTATACCTAATTATGATGTATGGAAATCTTAAGTTTTTTTATGATTAAATTTAATGATTGATGATCTAAATTCTATATGATGCGTAATATATATTTTTGGTTTTAAATCTATTACTAGTTATTAGTTTATGAAAAATTTATGACTAATTAACTTTAGTACCAGAAGTATTAAAAGTCAATTAACTTATGATCGATGACCTAAATTATTTTACTCATGTTTGATTATATGTTACTTCAAAAACATAAGTTTTGATTAAATTAACTCTACATATGTGTTTAATTATCATAAGTCAATTGTACTTATCTTGATCTCTTTATTGTCACGTAGTTAAATCTTGCATGCTTAATAGAGGTTATAATGTCATTAGGGTTAATTAATGGGTGATTGTCAGGTTAACTAAAAAGTAAGGTCAGGTAGAAAAACTCATTTTTCATGATTTATTTATTTATGATCACAAATCAAATTAGAAAATATATCTAAATTTAATGATTGATGTTTAATTATCCTTGAGGAATACCTCTTATAAAAAATATTTTTATTTTTTTTACATTCTTCCAATTTGCCTTTTATTTTTTAGAATTGATTTCTTTTGTTTTCCTACCTTTCTAAGTTGTTTTTAGGTAGTTAAGATGATAAAAAAAATCTCTCTTTTAATTACTTATCATTTAAATTTTATATTAGATAATTTTGTTAGAGTAGTATATTTAGTGCAAGTTTAGTTGGTTTGCTTTAATTTAAACTTAAATAGCTTGTCTTGATTGAGTAATTAAGTTTTAATACTTATACTTTTGTAGGATGATGCCTTTCTATATTACAAATCATTAATTTTAAGGGTTTCAATTTGCATAATTTTGACACTCGTCAACTCGGTTCTAAACAAAAACCAAGGACAAAACTATTATGACTCGAATAAACCAAAATCAAACCCAATTCTCCCAAACCCATTGTGAGGTATTGATTTCCTTCTTTATTCCACCTTGCAAAATAAATCATCGGTGATCTCATGCTCCTGAGATTGTCACACAATGATGTGGACCTTAACACTTCATATATCATTAATAAATATCATATAAATACATGTGAAAATAAATGAGAAGGGAAATCTAAACCCTTACATAAATGTAGGACTGAAAATAGTAAAATCACGATGAGTAACGAATACCTGAGATAAAAAAGAATGGATAAATGATGATGATGATAATAATAATAAATATGATGTGTAATAGTGGGCATGCCTCCATAAACTAAATATAGAAGCATTGTCAAGGTTAAAAATATAGGGGTTTTGAAATTTTTGTTTAAAATTCATAACGTCGATGAAATCCGTAATATTTTTCCATGGATAGAAGAATTTAAAATAAATGTGTTATAAAAATGAGATATAATTTTGAGGAATTATATCGAACATGAAGAATGAAATTTAGGAAAGAATTAAACGTAAAAGTATTTTAGTAAACCCGAATAAAAATCGGTAACGTTATGGCGATTCGGTAACAAGTCTATGAATGAAAATTAGTAAAAAGGAAAGATAAATATACTTGGGATGGGAAAATGGTCACGATGATTTATGAAAATAACCGGTATAATTTTTGCAAGGATTGGATAAGAAAATTTGAATTTCTAACGAAAAATACAAATTGTCCCGTTTTACACTATCGGGAATAACTCTCAATTTGATTTTCAGATTGAGCTGAAGTTTTATGAGTAGTCTCCTAACACATTTCTCTCTCTCAAGTTAAAAGTTTAGGTAAATCAAGGTTCAGGAAGGACTCGTGATTTAGGGTAGAAACCAAGTAGTTTACGCAAAAGAAATTAAAAATAAAATAAAATGGACATTAAATGAAGGGAAAAACTATAAATGAACGTAAAATAAGCCTATACAAGGCTGTTTCCAGCAGCCATGGTTGATCATGAGAGAAATGAAGTGAAGGTGAGAGTTTTTCATATTTCCTTTAAAATCCTTGAAAAAATCCCATCTAAACATATAGATCGAAGAATTAAAAAGGGTTGGAAGAAGATTTAGGCTAAGAAAATGAAGAAATTCCAAAGGGCTTTGCTTGGGAGGGGTGGCGGTTTGGAAGGAAAACTAGGAGGGAAGGAGAAAAGTTGTTTTTTCTTACCTTTTTCTTCCAAATTTCTTGTGTATAAAAGGTGAGAAGCTTTTATTTAAGCTTGGTTTAAGTTTATTTTGTGTGGTGATGCATTTTGATTAAAGGTATGCATTATGGAAAATTGAGTTTGAATGATTGGTTGTTAGAATAGATGATGTTGTGTTTGAATGGGTATTGTTTCTATTTGAAAAAAATTGAAAAGAGAACTCACCCCATCATTTATTCTAAAAAAAATGGAAAAGAAATAAAAAGGGACAATGGGATTAATTGATGAAATTTATTGTATGAGTTTTGTTAAATGATGATATATAGTGCATGGGAAGATTTTATAATGAGTAAATTCATAAAAATGAAAACAAAATGCTATCTTCCATGAATATAGGGTTTCGACTAGAAGAATGATTTTTGGTGGAAGCTTAAATTTATCGGATTCTTATTTAAACTTAGTTAGCAAAGATGAAATGAATAGACGATGTGAGGAGAATTGAAAAAAAATATTGCATTCTATCTTTATATTTGGTCGTTTTATATAAAGGATATTTATGATTAAGTTGTTTGAGATGGGAATTATATGAGATGATGTTAGAAGATGTGTTAAATAGGGATGGTAATTTGAAATGCTCCCTAAGTGTTGATAAAAGGTGTTTTAATGTTTGAAAAAAAAAAAAGAAAGGTTGCTTGTGTGCGTAAGATAATTTCAAATGAATTAAGTAAATTTATCAAAATAATAATGGATTTTTTTAGGGTCATGAGAACAAGGTTTTTTGAAGAAATGATTATGGTGAGTTAGTGAATTAGATTTGGGTTATATGGAATGAGAACTTATTTTAATGTCATAAAGGTTGATTTGTGGTGTAGAATGGAGAATGTATGTGGAAACCTATAAGAAAAGTTATTTGAAATTTGGGATGTCTTGTATGGAAATTTTTATGGATGAATTTCTAAATTACGGTATGAGTAATTATAGTTATTGACGGGGAATTTGTAGGAGAAGCATCTAGAGCGAGACTTCACTTATTGGGAGCTTGGATAACAGGATTAAAAATAAACGATTGGCCTTCTCCTTCCCTTTTAATTATTTATATGCTTTTATAGTTGTTAGAATTACCCCCCCTTTTTTTTTTTATCAAATGTAAGAATTAGCTACAAAAAAGGAAGTCCACAAGTCAAAAGAAAGTAAATAACAAAATTCATACAGCCTATGTTGACCTGTATTGAGATGCCTTTCCAAACTCTGATTGTCCTGCAATTTTAACCCAAGGTAGCACAATATGTCAGGAGACTTCACGTGAAATTTCAGTTCGATCCAACGGTCGGATTGAGAATTATGACTGTTTCCGTAAAACTAGATAGTTGCACATTTTACGTCAAAATTCGAATTTGACATTTCCTGGATCGTATCAATTTATATGGATAAAAAATAAAACATAACTGGAGACCAGCACGTCAAATGTACATGCATATACAAACCAGTCTAAGGGAACATACTCCCTGAAACAAACCTAAACAAGCTAGCTAAACTAACCAGCAGGCGAATACCAACCATAGAGGTTAGAACCAGAAGCAACCATACACCTGCATCCAGTAACACATGGCTACTGGAAAAGAAACCAAAACATATGCAAATGCCAACGAGAGGCCAAACAGCAATAGAGCATCAGCAATGCGAGCAACATAGAAACATATCAGCAAAGCTGCACAAAATCTAAGAGGCTAGCCATAAGAAAACCAACAACAACAACAACAAGCACAAATAGAAAAAGACTGCACAAAACAAACTGCCAGCCAAGCTGCATCAGGAAAGAACACAAAAACCAAACATCTGCTCTGTATCCAAAAACACAACGGCAACAACAACAGCAACAATAGGTATAACCTGACACTAACAGAGAAGATTGCACAAAATCAAACTGCCAGCCAAGCTGCATTAGGAAAAATAGGCAACCCGAAACTGTACCAAAACAAAATGTCTACCCCAAATGAAGCAAGCAGGGGATTTGCACAAGAGAAAACCTAAGATCAGCAAATCTACAAATTTAAAATAGGCAATACAAGACAACCAATGAGAAACCAAGCGATCACTCTCCTTATCTAAGCATGAAACAAATCATCAGAAAGTGGATGATGGAGTAGAATCATATGAGCTGTGCAGTGATTGGAAATCAACAGGAGCGGGTTTGGACTTCCCTTGCGAACCCAAACAAGGGATGGCAGTTGCTTTGCTTCTAGTGAGATAATGCCTCGTGGGAGGGGCTACAATTGCAGTGGCATCAGCTCTAGAATGGTGTACTCGTGGATTAACTGAGAGAGTGGAGCAGAGTGCTCAGATGCAGCAGATTTGGACCTCTTATGACTAGGAGACTGAGGGCTCAGTTCACCAGCTGTAACAGCTTTAGTGAACATTGGATCCACTAGGGATCTACAAAAGGGCTTGCACAGTACGGTTCCTGCTTCTCAACCGCACCTGTCTCTGTAGAGTGGCTGGAACTAGTTGAACATGCTGGAGTTTCATGAGGCCTCTTCTTACTTTTGGGCTTGAGTCCTTTAGGCAAGTGAGAGGTGAATGTCCTAGAATCTTACACTGCTTGCAAAACATGGAAGTGATTCATACATAATCGGTTGGGGCAAAGAGGTGCTATTGGGCAGAATCACATTGATAGAGGACGGCAAGTCGGAGAGTAGGTAAACTTCAATAAGAACTCTAGCATACGAGACCCGGGTCATTTATGCAGTAGGATCATCACAATGGATCGGCTTCCCAATCATGCTAGCAATTTTTGATAAGCAAATTGGTTTCCAGCATCTTAGAGGCAGATTAGGGAACCTTACCTTAGTTGTTAGAATTACTTGTTATTATTAATGGAAGGCGCCTTCGAGGTAGATATTGGTATGTAATATGTAGTTAATTATATATGCGATAATAATGTGTAGTATTTTACTGTAACGGAAGAAAAACCTTGCATGTACGTAACGATATAATTGCCATGTGAGAATTATTGTCAACCACATTGGCAATATTCGATGTATGATCCAATATGCCAATTGGAACAGTGGAAATAATGTGTAATTCATATTAGATGCCCACAACAAAAATTATTGTCTATATATATATATATACATATATATATATATATATATACATATATATATATATATATACACGGGTGTGTGTATGACGAGAACTCTAAAATAACTGACAAGTGAGATATTCGTCAAGTGAACAATTATTGTTGTGGAAAAGGTGTTTGACACCTTGATACCTTATTCAACAAATTCAGTATGCCAAGCAATGGCAACAATGTTAAATGTGGCATGTTCTTATTTTCATATTAATAGTTTGAAACTTGTTACCCTAGTTAATGAGACTAGTGCCCTGATTAATATGCAATCAAAGAAACTAGTTACCTTGGTTAATGAGACTAGTGTCCTTATAAATGGGCAATTAGAGAAAAGAGTTAATTTAGTAATGGAACAAATGCTCGGTTTGCGCTCAAGAAGACATTGGTATGTCCTTAAATTATGCTAAATGTACTAATTTCTAGGTTTAAGGGTAAAGAAATTAACTGTTTAATAATTGATATGGTAAATATATAAAAGAGATAATAACAAATAATCATTGTTTATAAAGTTGATTGTATCTGGTATTAAATAAATTTTCAGATACTTTGTAGCATCGTGCCGAGTAGATGATGTATTTGGTATTAACACTAACATGCAATGGAGCAAGGTGTATGATGCGAACCTCGTGATCATGTGGTCACGCAACCCACAGCGAAGACACCAAATTCCTTGAAAGTCAAGTAAACCAGGTTTGATTGGAGTGTGACGCAAAGATAACTTGTACATAGGTACCAGCACTATTGGAAACGAAAACCCCCACTAAACGAATATTGATTCGCGAACGAGAAGCATGAGAACAACGTCAGGAAGTTAGTTGTTCTTCGATAAGTTGTTTTTCAGTTCTTTTG
>Ga0325405_1005339_pt1 | contig 13070 bp, 7 predicted proteins | sample PopdelMetagenome_21_FD_205663 | JGI IMG/M metagenome (GOLD analysis project Ga0325405, IMG submission 205663) | Populus deltoides microbial communities from Bellville, Georgia, United States - Xylem-Control-R2 | ecosystem: Host-associated > Plants > Phyllosphere > Stem > Wood/Secondary xylem... | reverse complement strand
TCAATATAGTCACAATTTATTCAGCACTTAGTGTCAGTACTACCTCTCCCACATCCATGGGCAGGTCCTAGAAGTGTATCCTACATGAACATAAGGAAATACAAGATGCAATAGGATACTAAAAATATATATAAAATTTCCATGAAATTTCCATGCATCCCACTCAATAACCACCGATCACAACAATTGTACTTCCAAGTTGCCCAAGATAGCATACACACAGCCTCTGCCATCAACAAACAGGACACTACAAGGGTAAAATGGTGTGATAGGCTGCATATTATGTGGAAAAGTATATGAACCCTATTCTTAACATGAGAAGTTTATTCTCACTACATTAAGTCTAACCATGATACAGAATTGAAGAATGACTACTTATATCTCCAAATAGGTAAAACAAAAATCCATAAGAGAAAATTGAAATCAAAATAGTCAAGATAGCTCCCGTACTCCCTGCCCCAAAAACTCCTCGATTTAAAAATAAAGAAAAAAATAAAAACAAAACCAATGGCAGTTCATTCAAACCAGTACCAAGAAAAGCCAGACATGTTTACACTATGTCAGCTATTGTTGTGTGTGAAAAACACAGATGAAAGAATAATTTTGTTCATTAAGGAAAGTTTGTGCAAACCAGCAAAATTAAAAGCCGAACATGCTTACAGTATGGTGCTTTTGTTACATAAGAGTGTGTGTGTGTGTGTGTGTGTGTGTGTGTGACCACACTAGCCATCAATTTCATAAACTTGATGCACTTTCAAGAATTTTCAATAACATCAACATCATAGCTTACCATAGCAAATTCAACAAATGCTATACGAGTTGAATGCACGTGATCCCCTAAAAGTCTCAAGCGAGTAACCTGTCAATAAAACAAGACAAGAGAAAGAGTGGGGTCACTCAATGAAGAACTCTTGGCATTCACCCATCTGAAGGGGGAGGGTGGAGATGTTTTGGTGCTATGCTCACCTCACCACATATTGATTCAAAGAAATTCTTGACTTCAACTTGAGAAACCTGCATTTACAATGAACTTCATTAACTCGAAGAATTTAAATAGGAGTGAAGTTGTGAACTAAATCAGCAAGCATAACAGTACAAAGGAAAATATCAGAAGACAGTTGAGCCCATGATGCCAATAGACTCAAAGGTTCATCAATCTATTTAATGCAAGGAGGAGGTGTTACCTTTTTATCGATGTTGGTACAATAGACTGTCCTAGTGCACATCTCCCGTTCATCTTCAGACTGCATTTAGTAAAAATGTTGGTATCATCAAGAAAGCCCCCTCTCAAGCATCAAAACTTGTGCACTTGCTAAAATAGCACTATCATGCAGAAATTAACACAAGTTAAAAGTGACAAAATAAAATTCATTCATACCCTAGGGAGGAATGTAGGATTCACTGGAAGGATAGCAGTTTTTGAAGGTAGCACTCTGACTGGATAGTATCCTAGCATTGTCCCACCGAGGTTTAAAGCTACTCTTGCTCCTTCTGTTGAAATAAATCCAACTTCTCATGTAAGAAATACTTATAATTACATATAGATTGTGCAAAGACAAATACATATGTTAAATGATTGCAGGCAGCTGTTCACTCACGCTCATCAGCAAACTCCACAAATGCAAAACGAAGAACTGAATGCGGATCACCACAAACCCGGCAATCAACAACCTTCAATCCAACATATAAATACTGATGAGATAGCAAAAACCATGCTCATGAAAAAAGGGGCAAGGTAATGCATTTCCTTTTGATTGCCCATAAAGGCAAAGTCTCAAGACAAAAGCACAAGGGTATAGTAAAAGTTATAAACACCATAAAACACATGGAAGGAGGAAAATTGTGGCTAAAGGACTCAAGGAGCTGCAGTGCAGCAACTAGGACGCAAGCACTGGTTGGTTATGAGTCTTTGGAATTGTGAAAATCTATCATCTTGCAAATTTTGAACCATTTTTTGAGGTTACCTCAATTTATATGCAAACAACCAAATATCTCATGAACTACGAGAACCAATAGATAGTAGCTCATAAAATCTCATTAATAATTCTAATGATAATCTTTAAGAGTAAATTATAAATTAGTCCCTCTATTTTTGAGAAACAAATTAATGAGTCCCCCATGTTTCAAAACCTAATTATTTAGTCTATTGACCAGTGATGACCATGCTTAATTTAATATTAATTTATTTAAAAAATTGTCTTCTTTTCTTATCAATATTTCCATAATATCTATTTATTTTTTTCCTTTTTTGATTTTTTAAAATTGGAAAATAACATAAAATGAATGAAAAGTATTAAATAATTAGTTTTTGAAAAGGGGGGGACTAATTAATTCATTTCTCAAAACTACAAGGACTAATTTATAATTTATCTGAATTTTAAGCATTAAAAAAAGGTGGCTCTTGTGTGAAAGCAAAGTTAACGAATGGCAAAATGTGAAAGGGAAACCATCTACTGAACAATTACAAGAAAGCAGTAACAAAATAAGTAAATCCTCAATCATTAAGTTGGTTCAGGGGTTATAAGAAATTCCAACCAGTTTTGTCTGTTACACAAATGGTAGATAATCCTACGCTATCTTGTTATTTATAGCCCAGGCTGAGAATTTAGGTCATTTCTTCATTCTTCAATACAAGTAAATGTGGAACCTGACTTGTAAACATCCTTCAAAATATGGTCTAAGTTTGCATGTGAGATAAAATAAATAAAAAGGGGACTTTTAACCATTGGTAATAGCATGGACCCAACATATTATACATGAAAACAAAAAGAAAAAAGTGGAGGCACAAATTGACAAATAATGAAATACAAGACAGTACTAAAACACTCACCACAAATTGATTATGTGCATATCTGTACATGCACATAATACACCTATAATCTCTGGAGAGATAAAAATGCTTGCCATCATGTTTGTATGGAAACTATATTGTATGATAGAAAGATGATAGCAGAGATCCATTGAAACTACAAATCTTTTAAACTATGAGAAGACAAAAACTTCACAAGATCTTATGCAACATAAAGTCATTATAATGTAATAAAACCAGCAATATAGAACTGATAACATAAACTGCAACTCTCTAGCAGAAGTTAAAACAGTGAGAAGAAAAGAAATATGTCAATAACAGAAACACACGAGGCCAGTTCCATAAATAGCATCCATTATGAAAACTACATACCAGATGAAGATCAAGAAGGAAAACATAAATCTCCTAGTCAAAACATCGCCATACTACCACAACTAGCTTGAATTTTATTAAGTCCAATAGATTTTAAGAAATGTGTGAAACTATCAACAGTAATTCTAAGAATCCGACATGACCAAAGAATAAAACAAATATATTGAATTGGTAAAGTAACAACATAAAAAATATTTTTTTTATTAAAAATTATACTCAAATGCAAAATCTGAAACCAATTATGAGTATATGCAACTAAGAGACCGTTTGGGAACGCGGTTTGTACCGCGTTACACAAAAATTCAAAAAACAAAAATGTTGCTTAAATTATTTTTTTTTTAATGTTCACAGTTAATTGTTTTGATGTGCTGATGTCAAAATGATTTTTAAAAAATAAAAAAATATTATTTTAATGTATTTTTAGATGAAAAGCAACTGCTATCACACTCCCAAATAATTAACTGTGGGTGTGCTAACTTGTATTTTTTCTTTCAGCTTGCGCGTCGACCGAGAGCCCTTAAATATTATTAGTAGGATTAATAGGAGCTAAATTGGAAGTCCTTCCATGAACCTTGATCAAACTCTACTCACTCCCACCATCAATAAAAGAAAGGAAAGTTATCCCATAAGTTGTGCATGAAAAATGTGCAGCAACACTATGAGTTGAGGTTAAAATGGTATGATTCAACTGGATTAGGGCACATAAAGTATGCTCCTTGTGATTTAGTGCCAAATGGAACTTACACCTAACAGCAATTTGTACCTCACATCAAGGGCAACCTCAAGGCAAACTTTAGATTTGCCTTCCATAGAACTTTCATGGTATGCTCCAAAGAATTAGTGGTCTCCAGAAAACAAAGCAATGGTACTTGAATTGAACAAATTCTTATTGAAAACAAATGAACAAAACTCTAAGAATTTCCAAACTAAAGTAAGGACACCATATCTGAGAATTTGGCATGTCTTCATCCTTGTTCATTAGAATGACATCAATATTGTTGAGAAACAGGAAAAAATAATGATCATAAACTGTGGAAAAACTACAGGAACCAATTGATCAAAAGGAAAAACACACAACATACGAGCAAAATATCAAGCGAGCACATATTCCAAGTTCTAGTTCTTTAGGATGAACTAAACACAACTAATGAATAAGGAAATGAAATCCACTTTTCTGGGGGGGAAAAGATCATTTTGAAGTGAAACAGGGCCATCATGATAATAAAATTAAAAAAGAAAAAAAAAAGGCATGATGAACTAACATGGATCACCGAGATTCAGAATTATCCTTATTGTAGAAACTGCCAAATAACAAATTAATATTAATGAGGATCGTAACTTACTTGTCCACAACCACTAAATAAGCCAGCAAGCCGCTCTTCAGTTACCTAAATTGTGAACCAGTTTCTCTAAACTCAGAACAGAAGAGCAAAACCACTAGCTATAAAAATCGATGCATCAACGTAGCGTAAAACTTTTGCTATGGAACTCAGAAACATACATGTTGATCAATGTCAGAAACATATACTGTTCGTCTAATACTGTCTTCTTGTTGGGCTCTATAAGCTCTCCCATTCAACTTCCTCCTCCCCTGGTTAAAGTTATTTCTTTTCTGTAAAAACACAAGTAAGATTTCAGCAAACATAACCAAGAAAAAGAATAGATAAAAAAGTGTAGCTGTCACAAAAGCTTCTCTCATAGTTTTCCAGTGGCGTTGCCATATTAATTCCGAAAAAGAAATGTTTGCTGAAATTGCCAAAATCTTAAAACTTTAATAAAAAAAAAAACACGCAGAAAAAAGAGGGAAAAAAACTATCCCCGGTTGAATGAAAGGCCGAGCAGCTTAGAACTAACAAACATGCAGAGTGATCCTACCGACGGTTAAGAAAAAAAAATGCACGGTAAGAACTACAAAATCGAATTAATATTATAAAATCGAATTAACTCAAAGACAACATACCATATATCAGAAACCATAAATTAATATTATAAAGAAGGATTAATACACGGTAAGAACTACAAAATCGAATTAAGACGTAAAATGGGGAAACCTATCTTCTAATTCAACCAACCATATTAATTTAGGATCTGATTAAGATAACAAAGCCCTTCTATCATACCCAGCTAAAATCATATTGACCAATGATTAACAAAAAAAAAATTATAAAAACCTAAAACCCCAGTTATCGTTGAAATCATAATGGCAGTTATGATATTCAATCCAAGGATAACATTACAACAAATTGTTAGCTAATTTTAGAAATCAACAACATAATTTTTATAGCAGAAAACAAATGGATCAGTCATCAAATTCAAAATTTGATAGATAGATATATAACCTCAAAGAGTACAAAAAATAGGGAACTCCAAAATCTGGCAGAATCCAAAAAACCCATTTGTCAAAAACACAAACAAAACCCAAATAACACAGAAAAAGAAGAAGAAGAAGAATTGACCAAACACCAATCAAAACTAAATAGAACCAATTAAAAAAAATATAAAAACAGAAATGCAAGATCAAAATGGAAATGATCAGAGACAAAAAAAAAAAGTACCCTTTTAGGGAAGTTGTCATTGGCCGATTGCTTAACAGGGGCTGCAAAATTGTTGAAATGAAGTTCGTTTGGATTATTTTTACTATAAGAAGATGGGAAAAACTCCTTAGCCAAGGGATTCAACTTGGTGAACATATCCACAAGCTTTTGGACAGTGAATTCAGATTCTGATGTTGGCTTTGTTTCTGAGTCCAAATTATTGTTGTTATCATTTTTGTTGGCGGCGGTGGTGTTATTTTTGGAAGCCACTGCAGCCTCACTGGTAATCTCAGCAACCGCAGCCATGGATAGATGCTAAAAAACCCAGAAACCAGAAAGACCTTAACTTTATTTATTTATTGGAAATCAAGAAAAACTACTAAGCATAAAATCCAACCACGTTTTTTTTTTATTTCTATCAGTGAAACAGAAAGAGAAAGAGAAAGAGAAATAGAGGCAAGATCAGATAGGAAGAGGAAAATGTATAGAAATGTAATAAGCTTATAGACAGAGGTTAAAGGGATACGATGATGATGATGATGATGATGATGATGATGATGAATTCTGACAGAGATGATGCATGTTAAGCCGAAATGGAAAGGAAAAAAAAAGTAGGAGGAATGAGATTATGAGAGTGATCAAAGTTGTTAGTTCTATTTATTTATTTATTTATTCCGCAGTGAGAGAACAGAGAGAGAGAGAGAGAGCGAAATAAAGTTAGGGTTTTTGGCAGGGGGAGGTGAAAATGCGAGAGAAGAACATTTGGCTTTTTTATTTGTATGTTTTTTTTTCTTTTTTCTTTTTTTTTTTTTGAGAATGTTCCCTCTTACTCAAGACTCAAGAGAGGGGGAGAAGAAGAGAGAGAGTTGAAAGGGAGGAACGTTAAAAATGGAGAGGAAGGACAGCTGCTAACGTAAGATGACTTAAGCAGCTTAAGTTGTTGTTACTTTGTTTGTTTGTGAGAGAGAGAGAGAGAGAGAGACTATGGATTCTGATATGTCATCTGTAACTGCTGCTACTATTATGGGTTTGTTGGGATTGTCATTCCCTTTCCTCCTCTCTCTCTCTCTCTCTCTCCCTCCCCCCTCTTCGTTTTTTTTTTTTTTTGCGTAATTACAAATAAATTAACTTCACTTAAATGTTTTTTTATATAAAAAAAAAACCTTCACTTGAATGTTTGTGTGGCTGACCGCTCACCCAAAAAGGAATAGTACACTTTTGCTTTTTTTTTTTTTTACCTGTGTTTGGTAACATGATAGTCGTATGATTTGAACTTAATAAATTTTCAATCTAAATATATTTTAAAATTTAATCTAGATTATCATTTTTATCCTCTTAAAATTGTCTAAGTAGTTGGTTAAACCAGGTTGATATAAATTTATTCATCATGTTACCATCTTAATATTTAAAAATAATTATTTAATATGTCACTATCTTAGTATTGAAAAAATATGTCGTCAGATTTTGCATTCGTTATTAAAGTTTTATTCTCTTATAAAACACGATATTAATGACTAGATTTGTTTTTTGCATTAAAACAAACTTGAATAGCAACATAGGCCCTTAATGTTCTAGTCTTCTTCTAATTACACGAGATATTGATAGCTCACAAGTCTAGTTATTTTGTGGAAATAAGAGGATAGAATGTCATTTTTTCCTTATAGTACTAATGATAGATAAATATTCCTTAAACAAACATTAACGAGGGTTGAGCTCCTCCTCTAGGTTGAACTCATGGCGTTAGGCTCTTCCATAAGACTTCGCCCATGGTGTTAGGTTATCCTCCAAGGTTGAGCCCATGAAGATTAGACTCTTCCTCCCAGCTAAACCCATGAGACAGTTATGCCCAGGCATGTTGTCTAAGACAGTGAGTTTTTAGGCTTCCAAGGTTTTTTTAGGCCCGTTGAATTTGGATTTATTAGTAGCCCCTAGGTATTTGTGATATTTATACGCAAAGACTTGTAAAAATACTTGGTTATTATGATGAGTTCATAAAATTTTCTTTGTATGAGAAGAGAGGTGAAAAATGCATCGAAGAGTCTGTGTGTAGTGGCTTGCACATTGTTTCATGAAATTTCTAAGTATATAAAGGGGAACCATGGAAGAACCCATACTTAAAAAAAAATTCTAGGAGAGTGAGGTAAAATATAAATGACTTCATACTTAGAAACGTTTTCTAATAGGTGGAGAAAACTACAGAAGGTTGAGCCTATACTTAGAAAAGTTTTAAGTGGCCGGGAGAAACCCAAGAAAAATGAGTATATGTTTTAAAAAAAAAATTAAGTAACTGGAGGAACATAAAAAAGGTGAATCTATATTTAGAAAAAAAAAATTAAGAGGCTAAGGAGAACTTATAGAGGGTGAAACCCGTACTTATAAAATCTCAAAGTGGCTCGGAGGAACCTAAGAATGATGAATCTATAAAAATTTCTCAAACCAAGTATGAGGTGCTTGTTTAAGACCATATAATGCTTTTTTGAGCTTGCAAACATACCTAAAATCATGTGAAACACCAGGATAGGCGCCAAATAAACTTCTTCTTAAAGATCTCCATTCAAAAAGATATTTTTAACATCAAGTTGCGAGATATACCACTGACAAACTGAAGCTATTACACCCGACCTAGATTTGTATCGCTTAATAGATCTATCAGAATTAGTCTTGATCTTATACATACAATGACAACCAACAACACTCTTACCAAGAGGTAAAAGAACTAAATCTCAAGTATCTATTTTATGCAAAGCTAAAAGTTCATCATCCATAGTTTGTTGCCAATAAAGATTTAAAAAAAAATTGCCTCTTTATAGAAAAAAGCTCAGATAGATAATGAACATAAGCTAAAAAGGAAGTAAAATATGAAGAATAATAAAAGGAGGCAAAATATGGTAACTTTGTGGACTTACGAATATGTGTGGATTGAAGTAAAGGTGAATCTACAATCTCAAATAAAGCTTGAAGGACCATAGAAGAAAATGGATCTTTAGGTGTACAGGAGAGTAAAGTGTTAATAATTGTAAAATGATCAGTACAAATTGGTCAGGTAGAATGTAAAGGTAACGAGGTAATAACATGAGAAAGGGGATTTGAAGTACTAGGAACCTGGGATGATAAACTATTAGAATCCTCAAAAAAAAAATCTATACAAATAAGATCATATCTAGTCAAGTTATGAGTAGTGGATGAAATAGAAAAAAAAAAGTATATCCTAAAGAAAGACAACATGACGAGACATATAAATTTTCTGAATTATTGGATCAAAACAACAACACCCATTTTTATCTTCATGATAACCAATAAAGATAAAATAGCAAATCGAGAGGACAACTTATTGCGTTCTACATAAGAAAGAAGAACAAAACAAGTACAACCCAAAACTCTAAAGAAATAATAATCACGGGCATACCTAAACAACTGTTCAAAATGAGAAAAACTGAAATATGAGAAGATGGAATTGTATTATTCAAATCTACAATAGTAAGAATAGCTTCACCTCAAAACACACTAAGAACATAAGTAGACAACCAGAGAACGAGCAGTTTTTAAAATGTGTGTATATTTTCTTTCAGCAATGTCATTTTGATCAGGAGTATTTGTACACTAAGTTTAGTGAATAGTTATATCTAGGGCAAACAACTCATAAATTTATTAAAGGTGTATTCCCTACCCAAATCACACCTAAAACATTTAATAACAACAGACTGTTGAGTTTTGACAAAAGTGCGAAAGGTTGTATATATCTCAAAGAATTTAAAACGATATTTCAGTAAATAAATCCAACAATAACGAGTATGATCATCAATAAAAGAAACATAATATTGAGAGGTGTATTCCTCACCTAAAACATTTGATAAAAGCAGAGTGTTGAGTTTTGATAAGAGTACGAAAGGTTGTATATATCTCAAAGAATTCAGAATGATATTTCATTAAATAAATCCCACAATATCAAGTATGATAATCAATAAATAAAACATAATATTGAGACCCTCTTTTATGGAAACAAGAAATTATCCTCATTTATCAGACCGAATCAAATCAAATGGAGAAGAAGAAACAAAAATACTTCGATTAAAAAGTAAAGCAAAAAATTTTGTCAGTTTACATCCATTATAATAAAAAATATCACAAGTTTGCAAATTTTCTAAAGCATATATGGATGCCAAAAATCTCAAACGAGAAGACAAAACATGACCTAGATGAGAATGTCATAAATAAAAACTAGAAGAAGGACTTAAATGAAAAGTAGACAAATTAACATTAGTAGCAGTAGTAGCAACTAACACTTTTAACTCATCCAAAATATATAGTCCTCTATTCCTATGGTTTGTCCCAATCAGCTTTTGAGATTGTAGATCTTGCACACAACAAAAAAAGAGAGGAAAAAATTACTAAATAATTATTAGAATCACATAACTGACCAATATAAGCAATATTCAATATGAGTTTCAGAATAAGATAAACATTAGGAAGAGTCAGGTGAAGTTTAATAATAGAACCAACACCTATTAGAGGTATAAGAATGCCTTCAGCAGTCATGACATAAATAGAAGACGAAAGAGATATAGAAGCAAAAGATAAAGAATCTAAAGACATGTGATAAGAAGCACTAAAATTCAAGACTCATTCAGAATGTGACATACCTAAAAACTATGAGGAAAATGACTTATGACAGAAGAAGCAGACATAGCTTGTGGCTGTAAGGAGAGAAATTTCTAAAATTACTTATTTAGAGTGTTAGGATTGGTGAAAGGACCTGATGAAACTACTATTACAGTATTAGACTGTGGTGGTTTGTAACCCTGAGGCAGTCTATGAGCATTAGATTGTGACTGGTTATCAAGCTTCCAAGCTTGAGATTGCTGTTGTGATTGATTTTGTTGTTTCAACGTAGGACACCAAGCTTTCTAATGACCTTTATGCTTACAGAAACTGCACTAGTCAAAGGCAACACATGTGTAAGGCTTATTTTGATTATTAGAGAGTGGTTTAAAAGGTAGTCCTAGCACATAAGGATTAGAAGTAGAAATAATTTTCTTTTTAGAATAAGACTAGAGATGTATTTCTTTAGCCAATAACTTATTGACAATTGAGTTAACATAAAAAAATGAAGAACGATGCCAAATCAAACATATAAGTCCTTCAAAATCACTATGAAGTGCCATTAAAAACTATATCAATCGTTGTTGCTCTCTATGAGCAATATAGGCACCACATGCCTTTAATTTTATCGATTCTATAAGAGCCAATTGATACTACTTTGCAAAATTTGTTTGAGTAAATAACATTTGCAGATGGTCTCAAATTTCTTTTGTTGTCTTATACTTTGCCACCTGTATACTTATGGAATGCTCAACATAATTGTTAATTCAAATAATAATTTTTGCATTGTTTGTCTCTTAGACATCTATCAAAGTAGTATAACCTTTATCAATATTTCTAGGTTTCACATAAATTCCACAAACATACCTCCAAATCTTTTTACTTTTAAAACAATTTAGCATCACATCCTCCTGGTTGTTATTCATTAATTAAGAAAGGATAGAATTTAGCATTAAGGAAGGAAGGATAGAATTTATAAGGGTAAATTATCTAGACATCTTGTGATATAGAGATAGGAATAATTTACATCTTTATTTTTCGAAAATTATAATATGTTATTTATAATTTTCAAATTCATTCTACTTGATATATATTGTTGTTTGAATTCTATCTTGCATCGCATTTCTATCAATTTTATTGAGAAAAAAAACAATTTTTATTAAAAAAATGTTATTAATCATGTACTACAATAATTTTTATGTCGAAGTTGCCGAATTAATGATGAACACTTGAATAGAACATAAATAATCAAAACATGAAAGACTGAAACAAGAGAAAACAAACAGTAAAATAAATAAGTAAATTTTTTTATTAAAAAAATTGATATTTTTTAGAATATATATATATATAACACCCAAATTGTTAATAAAAAAAATAACAAGTGAAACAAATAAGTGAAAAGTGGTAAAAAGAAACTAAAGAAAAGGATTAAAGTATATGGACGGATTGAATACCTCTTTAGAAAGTAATTGGATTAATTATAAGTTTGGTTTTTTTTATCAAATTAATATAGAAAAATAAATTTCTCAAGATAAATATTATATTATTTTATAAAATTTAATAATTGTAACATTAAAAAAAATAAATGAATTATAGTAAATAACTTTTTTTATAAATTGAATAAAAACATTAATTAACTAAAAATGATTTTATTAAAAAGTATAAGAAGAAATTATTTTATCAATTATGAAAAATGTGAATATGGTTTTGAAAAATTAATATAATAATTAAAATATACATAATATAGATTTAATTATGAAGATGTGATGATTGAATAATAACAAAAAATGTGCATTTGTAATGAAATTATTATCTTGCATTTCTAACTATGTTATATTTAAACTTTGTATTGATGTAGATATTTTATTTGATATATGATTGGTTTAATTATTTATTTTTTTTAAAATATATTTGGAAAAATGATTCAATAATCAAGAAAATCATAATTTAATTATATTATGGTCTTAGAAATGAATTATATTTTTATTATGATTACAAAACCTTTGTAGATATTTTATTTGATATATGATTGGTTTAGTTATTATTTTTTATTAAATATATTTGGAGAAATAATTTAATAATCAATTAAATCATAACTTAATTATATTATCTCCTTAGAAATTAATTATATTTTTATGATGATTACATAACTTTTCTAAGATAATTTTGATGAGTGAGAAAATTAATTAAAGAATTAATATTCATTATAAAATAAAATAAAAATAAAAAGATCTATTTATTATTCTAAACATCGCAAGTTTAGTGATAATATATATTAAAAGTAAAATAAATTTGTATATCATTTATTTTGTTTTATTCTTTATTAATTAAATAAAATATAGAAATATTTATTATATCCTATATACAGTTATCAAACACAATTTCATTTTATATTCTGTGTATCACATTTATTTATGTCTCTCCTATCCTAAACCATACGCTATATTAATACTTCATTTAATACACAAATATAACGAGACCCTAATTCATTTATTCTTCAATTATATTTGACAAAAAGCAAGTCAATTAAGTTTAATAAATGAGTATCATTGACTAAAGTCAAATGTAGAAGGACTGTTACCTCATGGAACATGGAAGATGTGATTCGCACCAGCTAAGGTGTTCATGGGCAGAGCGGCCTAACAGACCGGCCTAGGTTAAGAAAATTACCCCGATCTGGCAGTCCTGTAAGGCCAGATCTGACCCAATCTTTAAACGATCTGGACTCTAAGTTCATGAGTTTTAGGCCAGACTGA
>Ga0325405_1005337_pt1 | contig 13071 bp, 18 predicted proteins | sample PopdelMetagenome_21_FD_205663 | JGI IMG/M metagenome (GOLD analysis project Ga0325405, IMG submission 205663) | Populus deltoides microbial communities from Bellville, Georgia, United States - Xylem-Control-R2 | ecosystem: Host-associated > Plants > Phyllosphere > Stem > Wood/Secondary xylem... | reverse complement strand
AACCTTTTGTTAGTAAATGATATATATAAAGCTTTAATTTAAAGAACAAGGAATAGAGAATAGAACAGAAGTATAAAAATAAAAAATAAGGAGCAGAAACAAAATGGTCTAAGGTTATTATCATCCCTCAAGTTTTATTTATAGAAGAAATCAAACATTACAGAAGATAAAATCAAAAAAAATCATCATCTCCTTTATCTAAGGAGATATATATAACTAACTCGACTTATCCTAAATAAGTTTAAATCTAAGGATTCAAATGACACTTGCTGATAAATAATAAAATAAACATTGCAGAATATACTTTAGCTTTAGAGTCATCATTTCAACACTCATTTTTGGTTCCAAAGCTGCACATTCCTATCCTCTCCCTTAAAGCTTCAAACCTGTCTTTAGCTAAAGGCTTGATAAATAAGTTTGCTAATTGTTCTTTTGTAGTGTAATAGATTAACTTTAATCCTCTTTCTTGCTGGAACTGTTTAATAGCATAGAACTTGATCTTCATATACTTTGTCCTGTCATGAAAAACAGAATCTTTTGAAATAGCTATTACTGATGTGTTATCACAGAATAATTCTGTGGGACTTCGTTGATCAAAGTCCATATCATTTACCAATTTCATTAGCCATATCAATTGTTTTGCTACCATATATGTTGTTATATATTCTGCCTCTGCAGTGAAATGTGCAACCACTGATTGCTTCTTTGAGTTCTAATAGAAAATGCTTTCTCCTATAGCAAAGCAATAGCCTAAGGTGCTCATCATTTCTTCATCATTTCTAACTCAATCACTATTAGAAAAACCAATAAGTTTAATAGAACTAGATTTCATAAAGTGCATGCCAAACTTTAAAGTACCTTTCAGATATCTCAGAACTCTCTTGGCTGCAACAAAATGAATTTGACTTGGACCCTGCATAAACCTAGAAAGGTAATTGACAACAAACACAATGTCCGGATGTATATCAATTAAATACAACAAGTTTCCAACTAGTCTTCTATAGGCTTTACCATCAGTTTTGGGTGCTCCATCCTTCTTCATTAGCTTTTGTCCCAGTACCATAGGTGTACTTACTAGTTTATAATTTTCCATTGCAAATTTATTTAGTAGCTTTATAGTAAACCTTTTTTGACATAGAAAATAACCTTGCTCAGACCAAGTTATTTCCATGTCTACGAAGTATGACAACAAACCAAGTTCATTCATCTCAAACTTATCCTTCATGTTGGTTTTAAACTCCTATACTAGTTGCTCCTTATCTCCTCCAATCAATAAATCATCTACATACACTAACACGATCAAAATATGTTTATCAACATTCTTCATATACAAAGTAACTTTATTCATGCTTCTTTCAAAGCCTAAACTCAATAGATAACTATCCAATTTACTATACCAGGCTATAGGAGCCTGTTTAAGTCCATACAAAGCCTTCTTTAGCAGATATATTTTGTTTGATGTAATCCCCTTTTCAAAGCCATCAGGTTGTTCAACATATATTTCTTCATTTAGAACATCATTTAAAAATGTAGATTTGACATCCAATTGAAAAATATACCTACCATTTTGTGCTGCTAAAGCAAGTAAGAGCTTTATTGTATCAAGCCTGGATACTGGAGCAAATGTGTTAGTGAATTCAATACCTGGTTCTTATACATACCCTTTTTACTACAAGTCTTACTTTATGCTTGTTTATATTCCCATCTATATTAAATTTGGTTTTGAAGATCCACTTCACGCATATTACTTTCTTGTGAACTGATCTGTCTTCCAGCATTCATGTTTCATTCTTTTCTATCATTGTGAGCTCTTCCTTCATTATAATTATCCATACTTTTGAGTTAATTACTTCTTCAAAATCTATTACTTCTACTTCAGCAACATTGCACCTGCTGTAAATATCAATTAAGGACCTTTCCCCCTTTACTGGTTTGTCATCGACAACATCATTATATTCTGCAACATCTAGTTCAATTCATTACTCCTGTTTTGTCCCATCAATTGATGTAGTTTCCCAGTTTCATGTAATATTTTCTGCAATTTTTATATCTTTAGCAATCATAACTTTATTAATTTCAGATCATAGATTTTATAGGCCTTAGATTTAGTGTTATAGCCTATAAGAATTTCTATATCAGTCTTTTGATCAAGTTTTCTCCCTGTAGCTTCAGGTTTCAAGACATAACAAGGGCTGTCATACACTTTTAAATGATCAATACTAGGTTTAAAATCATACAAGATTTTATAAGGAGTTATATCTCTCAAAACTCTTGTGGCCATATGATTTAACAGGTAGAATGATATGTTTACTGCCTCTGCCCAGAATTTTAATGGCATTTTCTTCTCATATAGCAAACATCTTGCCATTTCCATCAACGTTCAGTTTCTACTCTCACTAACTCCATTTTGTTGTAGAGTGTAAGGCACTATTAGCTGATGTCTGATCCTCTCTTTTACCAAGTATCCCTCAAATTGTCAAGAGGTACAATCACCTCCATTGTCAAACCTCAATATCTTCAGTTTGTTTCATGTTTCTAGTTCAATTGTTGCTTTAAACTTTATAAACTCATCAAACACATCGGTTTTAGATTTAAGAAAAATAAACCCAACAGAACCTATTATAGTCATCAACAAATAGAAAAAAGTACTTTGAACCATTTAAAGATTCATTATGTATCGGGCCACACACGTCTGTGTGCATTAGCTGGAGCTTTAACGATGCTCTAAATGCAATGTCAGGAAAAACAACTCTAGTATGATTTTCTAATTGACAAGCTTCACAAATATCATCTTGTTCTTGTATATCTGGTAAACCATAGGTCATCTGCAGATCAACCATCCTTTTTAAAGTTGCATAATTGAAATGCCCCAATCATTTGTGTCAAAGAACAGAATCAATATAGACACAAATGTTAGAACTCGAACAAACTTCTTTCCAATCAACATTAAGACTTTTATTCACCATTTTAGTAGAGAGCAGTAATATTCCTTTTTTCTCTCTCTCTAATGTCACACACTCCATCATTAAAAGATAATGAGTAGTCAGATTTAAGTAATTGTCCCACACTCACTAAATTCTGATTAATCTTAGGTACATAAAGCATATTTTTTAGAGTTTTTGTACCTGACATTGTTTCAACTTTAATCACACCTTTTCCTTTAACCTTCACAAATTCTCCATTGCCAACTCTGACTTTGGACAAGAAGTTTGTGTCAAAATCTTTGAATAATCTCAAATCTGCAGTCATGTGATTAGTGCAACTACTATCAATAAGTCGAAGAATTGTTTACCTCTGTTGTGTTGCACATCTGTTCTAATATAGCCATGAATAAATGATCTTCCTTGGCTTTTGAAGTTTCTGCAATATAAGTTTGTTTCACTGCTTTTGGTTTGTTTTTGCAAAACCTTTGGATGTGACTAAATTGCTTGCAAGTTCTGCATTGTGCATTCTTAAGCCAACATCAAGTTTCTAGATGATTTGTTTTCTAACAAAATTTGCTAGGAGAGAAGTGCTCTCTTCTTTCTTTCCCTCTAGTAATGTTGTTCTGACGCTAGTTATTTGATTGCCAACTTTTTTTTTCTCTTTTTCCTTTTTAATTGTTCCTGTAAAAATTATTAGCCCGACTCTTCTCTTTGAAAACTACAACAAGAGCTCCTTCACTTGTTCCTTCTTATCTGTAGGCTTACCTCTACTCTACTACTTGTAATGCATTAACCAATTCTTAAAAACTCATTTCTGAAAAATATTTTAGATCTTCTAGAGAGCAAATCTTATGCTCAAATTTCTTTGGTAGACTTACCAGAACCTTCTGCACTACTCTTGAATCTGGAAAGTCTTCCCCTAAAAGTCTCACTTGATTCACAAGTTTTGAAATTTGAGAAGAGAAGTTTTTTATAGTATGAGTTTCATTCATCTTCAGTCCTTCAAACTGTCTTCTGAGATTCAAGACATGCATCTTTCTTGACTTCTCATCTCCATGAAATTTTGCTTTTAGTTTATCCCACGTTTCTTTGGCAGATTTACAAGCCATAATTTTGGTGAAGATTTCTTCACTCACAGCATTATGAAGACAGGTAAGAGCTTTAAATCGTTTTGTCTTTTCTTCATTAAAAAACTTTATATGTGCGATCGTAGAATTGTTTTCTAATGGAGTTGGTTGCTTATCACTCTCCAATATCTTCCACAAGTCAAAAGCTTTAAGATAAATTTTCATTTTAACAGCCCACACACCATAATTCTGTGCTGTGAACACTAGTGTTTTTGTTGGAAAATTTACAGAATCCATTGCTTTAAAAAACTCATTTAATCTCTCGTGTTTCACTGCCTAGTCCCTTCAAAGATAAATGCTTTGATGCCTTCTAAGATCAAGAAAACGGTCTGATACTAAATGTTAGTATATGATATATGTAGAGCTTTAATTTAAAGAACAAGAAATAGAGAACAGGGAACAAAAGAATAGAGGTGGAAAAATAAAGAACAAGGAGTAGAAATAAAATGGTTTAAGGGTACTCTCATCCCTCTAGTTTTATTTATTGAAGAAATCAAACACTACAGAAGATAAAAATAAAAAAAAAACAGCCATCATCTCCTTTATCTAAGGAGATATATATATATAATTAACTAGACTTAGATAAGTTTAAATTTAAGGATTCAAATGACATTTGCATTTGCTGATAAAAAAAAAAAAAAAAAACATTGCAGAATAAATTTTAGCTTTCGTGCCATCATTGCAACACCTTTATCCATGTTACCAATCTTCAACATTCTCTACAAAGATAGAAGGAAAAACATCATAATCTAAGCACGCAGCACGCTCTACCAAGCTTTTGAAATCATAGAACCAATCACCCCTGCTATAAGAGTTGTTGGATCACCTAGCACAGCCGATATAACAAACTGCAGGGCTAGTCCAGCCATTTCCCAACCTATCTTGGCCTTACTTTTTCTCTTGTTATGAATAAGGAGTGTATTTTTCAAGCTAGGAATCCTCGTATGAAATTTCCTAGCACTCTTTTCACCTATGTACCCTTGCCAATTCTCCATGAGCATGTCCTTAACACATGCCACATGCAGATTATATTTCTTGCACGAAGACCTGTAAGTCCAACTCCTGCCTTTACGTCCACATTTGAGACAAGATGCACTCACCTTCCTATACAAATACAGCTTAATCTCTCCGTCATTAAGAACCATGGGCAATTTTGCACAACAAGGATGAAGATCAAATCCACAATCTTTGCAATGGTAAACGAAGCCCGTGACATCCCTTTCGCATGCATTACAAAAGCGAGGCTTGTCACCGGGAGGCCTCGAAAAGAATTGGAAGGAACATTTGGTGTAGAAAGAGTGAGAGATTGTGGGAGCAGGGATGGCACAATGCATATGGAGATCAAAATCACACATGGTGCATTTGTAGCGCGATCCAATTCCTACTTCCTTGCAGCCATCACACTTGAATGGAAATTCTGAGTACTCAAACTTCAGCTTGTGTTGTGGGTGGCTAAAGTGAGATATCTCAGTATATTTCATGTTTTTTTTTTCTTTGCTGCCTCGAACAAGGTACCTAAGCAACCATTATATAGAGCTAAGAATTATGGGTTTCTGTTAGAGAGATTAGATTCCATGGAGACTGTGGTTAAGGGTTTCTAATTATATCGAGTTGTGTGGGTTTTGGCTTGTAATTGACGCAAGGAAGGAATTATGCTTAGTGATATGGTGATGATGGTACGTGAATATGAGTATGCATAAGAATTACCATTTCAGAAGGGCAAGGGCAGACATAACGCATATATTTGAGCATTTAGGCATATATTTGGATGGTGTCCCACTTAAGAATATATACGAGTTTTCACTTTCCGCATATGGTTCCTATCCACTAATGCTGAAACTTGACAAAGATCAGAAGACTTACGAATATGATTTGAGAAAACATATTGAATAACGTGTTCCAGCGGATAAATCTGTGTCCAAACTAAACTTCTAAGGAATATTAGATGCGGTCTGCATATCTAGAGAGGGATCATGCACACACTAAGAAACCTCGGAATTCCAGAAGAATAAGGATTTGGCATCTTAAAAGGTTGATTGGATGAGATTACCAAAATAATTAATCAGCAAAGATTTAACTTTTTGATCACAAGCAAAGCATCCAAAGTGTAGCATTAATTTAAATTATTTCTGACCTTTTTCTTCTAAACAGATGATAAGCATGTTCATGCTAATCAAACATATGGAAGAAAAGAAGCATGTGGGTGTGGCCTTAGCCACAACTCTTGATTTCATAAAGAGAAGATGGCTGAGATCATGAATTTCATCTGCTTTTATCACTCTATATATTGATAGAAATGTTGACAAAGGAGAACAGATTCCTATCCTGATGTTTATTGTCTTATAACGTCCAAGTTGTTCATAAATTTGGTGGCACTACATGCTTATTGATAATGTATTTTATCCATATATATATATATGATTGTCTCTTCGACTACATACAGTACCTAGGAAACAGTATACACTTGTCATCTTCAATCCTGATCATTTGATTACGTGATGCTTAATTCAAGGGCGTGAGACTTGCTTGGAAATCAATTACAGGTCTTAAATTGCGGCTAAGAATGAATATAAATCATGGAGTTTGTGGTTCAATAAACTTGGGAAACCATCATCAAAGATACAACTAGCTAGAGGATCAGTCAACAGCACTGACTGAGTCTCAGATGATCAGTCGCTGCAAGAATGAAATAATTGTGTGCCTGATAGATAATGTCAGGATTCTCCTAGTTCCCTTCTTTTGCATTTCTTTCGTTAGCTTAGCACAGAGAAACAAGTGGAATATGAGAATAAATGCAAGTGATGTCTGGGAGGTAATTGTTCAGAGCCAGTTGCTCTGTGCGGTTGTACTTGCAGGAACTGAGAGCGGACAATAATGAATATGATTCTTTCATCATCCAAAAGCATTTTTCTTTCAGTTTTTGTTAGTACAGTGATGGGTATCGTATATACTTACCTGTGGCTCTGTTGATCCCTTTGTATTATCCATAATTGCTCCAAGTTTTTCTCTTGAGCGGTCATTGTCTTTGAGTGTCTAAAATGGTGTTGCTGATGGTAAAGAATTCATAGAAGCCATTGATTGTTGAACATCTTGCATTTTACTCTTATTCTTACACGTTGTGCGAGATTTTTGAAGATTCTTTCTTTAGAAAGATTTTTTATGGTTTATAAAAGGTGAAATCATTAGCGAATACCTGTTTATAACACTATAATTTTTTTTAAAGATAAATTAAGATATATTAGACTTGGGATTAAGGATGATAATTTAACTCAATAGATACTTGATAGATTAAATTTAAATAAATAAGTTTTTTAATAGTTGTTTTATTTGATAAATAATTAATATAACATAAATATTGTTAAATTTGATTTAATAGTCAATTCAAATCTGATCAGATATATTTTTTATTTTTTTATTTTGCTTAATAATATATAATATTTAGATAATAAATAATATATATATATATATATATATATATATATATATATATATATATATATATAAAAGAAGAAGAAGGTAACTAGTGAGTATTAATTAACATCCCTGTTTATAACACTATAATTTGTTTTTTTTAAAAAAAAAAAAAAAAACAAATTCCGGCTTCCAACATAGCCTACGGTAGTCGATGCTTTCCCTGCAATGCCACCACTCCTCAAACGCTTCCTCCACCATCCACCTCTACCACCACCACCACCACCACCACCCTACTCTCTCCCCTTCTCCAGCACCACGTCTCCACCACCCAACCATCACTCCCCTCTAACCACTGCTATCATTTCCCTCCTCACTCACCACCGTTCCAAATCCCGCTGGTCCCACCTCCGCTCTCTCCTTACCACCACCACCACCACCACCACCCCCCTCACCCCCGGTCACTTTTCCCTAATCACCGTCAAATTAAAATCAAATCCCCATCTTGCCCTCAGCTTCTTTCACTTCACCCTCCACAACTCCTCTCTTTGCTCTCACAATCTCCGCTCCTATGCCACCATCATTCATATCCTCTCCCGGGCCCGCCTGAAGGCCCATGCCCAGAAAATTATTCGGTCCGGACTCCGGTCGCAGATTTTGTTTAATAATGATGAGGATGCCTTTGCTGAGCAGACAGGACTAGGCAGGGTGGAACAGGATTGTGAAGGACACAGGTGCCCCAGGTACCACCTGCTAAAAGAAGTGAGGTTTTTTGAAGTTTTAGTGAAAAGTTATAGAGAGTGTGATTCAGCTCCATTTGTGTTTGATTTGTTGATAAAATCTTGTTTAGAATTGAAAAGGATTGATGGGTCTATTGAGATTGTGAAGATGTTAAGGTCTAAAGGCATTAGTCCATCAATTAGTACTTGTAATGCTTTGATTAGTGAGGTTTCAAGGTGTAAAGGGTCGTTTGTTGGTTATGGGGTTTTTAAGGAGGTTTTTGGATTGGAAAGTTGTGAACTTGGGGAGAAAATGAGAAGGGGTTTTAGAGTTAGGCCTAATGTGCATAGTTTTAATGAGTTAATGGTAGGGTTTTATAGAAATGGTGAAGTGGAGATGGTTGAGGAGATTTGGAGTGAAATGGAGAGATTTGGCTGCGTTGCAAATGGGTTTAGCTATGGTGTTTTAATGGCTGTTTTTTGTGAGGGAGGGAGGTTAAGTGAAGCAGAGAGGTTATGGGACGAAATGAGAGTGAAAGGAATAATGCCTGATGTTGTTGCTTATAATACTATCATTGGTGGGTTTTGTAAGGCTGGAGAGGTTGAGAAAGCTGAGGCTCTTTTTAGGGAAATGGGATTGAGTGGAATCGAGAGTAGTTGTGTTACTTTTGAGCATCTTATTGAGGGGTATTGTAGAATTGGGGATGTTAACTCGGCTATTCTTGTGTATAAGGATATGCGTAGGAGAGACTTTAGGCTTGAAGCTTTGACAATGGAGGTGTTGATTGGAGGGCTTTGTGAGCAGAAAAGAGTTTTTGAAGCTTTGAAGATTATGAGGAGTGCAATGAGAGATGTTAGTTTTCATCCGAATGGGAAGAGTTATGAATTATTGATTAACGGATTGTGTGAGGATGGGAAAATGGAAGAAGCATTGAAGCTTCAATCAGAGATGGTGGGGAAAGGGTTTGACCCAAATTCAGCAATTTATGGTGCTTTTATTGAAGGGTATGTGAAGTTGGGAAATGAGGAAATGGCAGCTATGTTGAGGAAGGAAATGTCTGTAGCTCAAAAGCAGCAGCAAGAGGATAATGTTACCGATTGATTAGTTGCGAGCCTACCCCTTGGTTTTTGTGTTCACCTTCAAAAGCTTGAGAAATGTGGTATGTTTTTGTTAAAAAATAAATGTTTGTAATCAGCTTTTACTGCAGGATCGATTAGTTTAATCATTTTTCCTCAATTTCTTTCCTTTACTGGACAAGATAGGTGTTCGGATCCTTGAAAACTTTTAGCACTGTGGATGCGCTGCCTCCCTTCGCCCATCGAATAAAATGTCGTCTTGTAGGAATGGAGTTTGTTTTCTGATGATGGGAGTAAGACAGTTAAAATGGCATCAAGATGAGCAGATTATGGTGTGCTGCAACCTAAGAAATCCATTAGTTCTGCTCCTTGTTAAAGCAATTACTGGATAAAGAAAGAACAACCGAGGGTTTGTCTACCAACTTGGTGACTTCTTTCTGTTGACGTAACGTCCTCTGTCCATTTGTGATGGATATGAACTACCAGAAAGTGGCACTTGAGAATTGATAGAATGTATTTTATGCTGGCCATAAAAATTATCAATCCATATCCTTCAGCGGCCTGAATCATTTTGCTGGAGATGATATGTTTGCCGCATATAACTTTTGAGATTTTATGTTCAGATTGGTGCTAGCCTAGCTGCACATAAGCATAGCAAGCTTAAGCTAGCTTCCTCGACAAATTATTATACTTATTTTGTCTGCCTCGAGCAGCAATAAAATCACCAGATTTTTCTGAGAAAGAAAAAATGGCTTCTCCTCTCGTGAGTGTACTAGTTAGAATAAGTTGATGCCTGATCATGTAAATATTGTAGCTTGACAGGTCTCCGAAGCAGTGATAGAAAATGGCATTACAAAAAAAAAAAAAACATATTCTGATCCGAGTTAGTACGGGGATGCAGGATTCTATTGTCATTGAACTTATGCTTACTTCGTTACTGAACTTTTCAGAACTGTTAGCTGATGTTATAGAATTTCAAGTTAATACCTCCAATTACCTAATTGTAAGTGGATGTTATATGAGCGAGATATATTTTACCAGTAGACAGGCCACGGTAACTTCAGTTACCACAACAGAGATTTGAGTGAAGTGAGTGTCGAGTTTGTGGAAGTTCAGAATTGATTACAGGGGCCCTTTGGTTTTAAATCAGGAAACAGGAGTAATTCTGGAGGAGACCCACATTGAAAGCTTTGGACAGAAAGGCCAGAGTACGATTTTTCTATGTTTATGCATATCAAGTACAAAACATTCCTGATCTTTTATCAAGTTACATTAAACCTTATTATGTACAGTTCCTCAAATAAATCAACAAATTTGTAACCATGTGGTTTTAGATCCACCTTTTTCACAACTTTGAGCATGTAAACGTACAGAACTTGGATTTTATATATATATATCATTAACAATCTTACACCAATCACAAAAATTTTCTTTTGAACAGTGAGTGAAAAATCACAAAGACGGGAGTAACCAAAGATTGAAAAGAGATGAAGCCATAGACAGAAACCAAGACAAGAAAGCCATGGCAGCCGATATTTGATACCTGCTGCAAAACTTTGGAGGGCAAAAGGATCCATCAGAGTGGAGCAGGAGATCCACAACACTAGCTGTTGAGCATGCTGCAGCTAATGTTAGAGTTGATAAGACCTGCCGTGTATCATGATGGAATTTGTCACAAGGAGTTCCAATAAATGCATCAATTAGTTTTGGACAAATCGCAGATGGAACATACCCAATCTCCAAGGACAATAATCAGAAGTATTCCCGGTTGTCGAACAGGACATTTGACCAGAACAGAGTATCCATCAACTATTGCCAGTGTGAAACTCCATGGAATAGTCAAACCCATGATTGTAACCAAGTAGCTGAAAAACAAGCATGCTAAAAAATTGAAAACATTGAAGCAGTGTTTGCTAAAAGCAGAAAAAACCATGTAGGGCCTCTGATGATTCAATATGCTGATCAAATGGCATTGTTGCAAGTAAAATCATCCGTTGTTTGATCAAAATATTTACTCCTTTCTTAAGAAGGTGATGGTTAAAGTCTTCCAAGTTTTGGACAAAAAGCTGGGGCAAACTAGCACATGGTTTCCAATGGTATAGAAAGGAGGAAACATACCACATGGAGCCAACAACCACCAGGCCAAACTAACTCTTACAGACGGAATGGATCACATTGCTGTATTATGTGTCATCACACACATTGTACTGCATTTCATTTAAGAGATATGGGAAGAACATGACGTTTAGAGGGAAAAGGTGAACCTTTGAAAAAAGAAGGTGAATGAGCAATAAAACTGAAACAATTTGGACAAGGAAATGCAAGAGATCTAATAGGGGGGGAGTACACGGACTCTGACAGTGATAAACTAATTTAAAATTAAATTTAACTTGGATGGAATATTGTCAACGATACCAGCCAGAATGCAGTCCCAGGAAGTTGGTTGTGCAAACAGAAGATTCATCAGCAAGAGCACACCTAACGGAAGAAGATTTATTTCCATGCTAGGAAAGCTAAGAGCAGAAATTAAAATTTTGAGGGAATAATCAATCCATTTTAGTTCATCGAATTAAATTCGTCAAAGCTCTTGATTGGGTTCAGGAAAACAAAGAGTGATAAGGATACCAAGATTGCAGACCTCATGCTACAGAATCTTGATACCAGCTTGAGAAAATCTCCATAAAACCCAAATCAGAAAATTTCATTAGCTTTTAAATTTCCAACCTATTGATCCTTGAAAGGCCAATGTTGAACAGCAACATTTGATACAAACTAAGAAGAAGGGGAATTCAAGTAACTTTGATTTGTTGAGTGGATAAATTCTATTTTCAGGATTATTTTGAAAATCCGACAGCACTAAAACAAAAGATTTTCCTGGTCTACTTTCTAGACAATTTACAATGGAACCAATTATTCTCTTCTTTCTACCAACAAACAAATCAGCAACCAAAACCTAAGAGGTCGTGTAAAATCTGAGGCAAGGATATTTTCATTATTGGTCTAAGGATGTTGCTTTGGCTCACGATCGATCCAAACTGACAAATGACTTAATTTAGGAATTACTGTAATCTGTCTCCTCCAATTTGGTTTTTGATTGTGTCAGAAACTGAAAATGTAACATTTGTATTGCAATAGAACAAAATAAAAATTGAACACGCTAGATCAACTTTCACGAATGAGATGAAAATAAAGAAGCAAGATTACCAGAAAGCAGTGTAGGTGTAGAATTCAACACCCAGAGACATGAAAAGAAGAGAAGCGGAAGAGAAGATGGTCTGGCCCAATCTCAAAGAGAAGCTGGCACTCGTCCCTACTGAACCAGGTACAACATCCATGGCCTTGTTGCATGGGATCCTCTTCCTGGACTGCCTTCTTTTGATGTCTTATCTTGTTATAATCCCTTCAATTCTCAACCATAGCCACCTCCATCCCAGTATACTTTCCATCTAAATCAACCCAAATGTCTCTAATATTTGTGTGTGTTATGCCAAGAATTGATCATCATCCTTGGCCTTTTCTTGCCTCACTAAGAAATTGCAAACGGCGGAGATGGAAGAATTTGTGTGCAAGGAAACGTTATACGGCAATTATTTTATTTTAGTTAGTTAATTAGGAAGAAAGACGGAATAGTGTGATGGAGATGATGGTCGTGCAAGGAAACGTTATACGGCGATTAACCTTCTTTTTTTCTTCTAATTCTCTATTATAATCTGAATCGGAGTTGATAATACATAGACTTTCCTCAAGTGAGCCGATACATCAATTCCATTTTTCTTTGCCCAAGAAAATGCCACCACAAAAGTCACCGGAAAA
>Ga0325405_1005335_pt1 | contig 13072 bp, 10 predicted proteins | sample PopdelMetagenome_21_FD_205663 | JGI IMG/M metagenome (GOLD analysis project Ga0325405, IMG submission 205663) | Populus deltoides microbial communities from Bellville, Georgia, United States - Xylem-Control-R2 | ecosystem: Host-associated > Plants > Phyllosphere > Stem > Wood/Secondary xylem... | reverse complement strand
TTTTTTACATAACCATGAGCACTTCTACCAAGAAATTATGTTTAATAAAGAAAGATTAGATGCATTCCTGAAACAAGAGTGGATCTAGCAGCAGCATTGTAAATACTATCTCAATGGGACAAGTGAGAGGCTTATACAGTTTCACCTCTGATGATATGATTTGCAGAATTAAGTATACAAACGTTGCTAAATGAACAAGAGGAGGATACTGAGTAGTTAGGGCCCATCCATCCCTGAAACTGGCCAAAGGTAAATTTCTGGAATGTTGCAACAGCAATTAATTTTACACTAGGGCACTAGTTCATCCGACTGTTTTTAAGCTAACCAAATCCATGCATTTTACTCTCTGCTTGCTGTTTTGAACCTTCTAAGAGTCTTGAATTTATAAGATGATGCAACTTCACTTACCTTCAGACCTCCAAATGAAGCATATAAAGCATAAACTTATCTGCCCTCTTCGAAAGCTTCGGCGAGACCCATCCAAATGGTGAGAAAGACTTGATTTTTCCAGCAATTTTCTGTTACAACTAATACTGAGACTGGGAGTTATAAAGTTGATACAACCACTTTTTGCAGTAGTTTTTGAGCCAAAGAAAACATACAGTTAGAAATTCTGCACAGTGAAAGCACTCAATTCTACTTATCCCGCTAACACCGTCGGGAAGATTGGTGTAGAATACATCTAAATCATGACCAATTGAGGTTACAGCACCCATTCCAGTAACAACAACACGCCGTTGCTCTTTAGTAGGCCTTCTTCTCTTCATGATCAGACCGCTTTCAGTTTGAACAGCCATAGCAATAATGAATCCTAAAAGCATGGCAGAATCAATACTTTCTAAGAAATTTTATTAACCTCTACAGGCTTTCAATTTTGACCGAAGTACTAGATTCTTACGCCTTTGCTTTTGATTCATTGGTGCTGCTTTTTATCAAATAAGTGAGAAAACGTGGTCGCCCAAGATGGCTGGAGACAAAGACAACCTCTTTACACTGTGGAACTCCTCAGAGGGCTCAAAAGATTGGAAAGAACTCATTGATATTTGGATGCCAGAACCATAGAATGATGAAACTGAGTTACATGAACGCTTGTCAGCACCACCAATATCGATGCTGCATTTGGACACAGCTTCCCTGGTCTGTTCCTTCTGCTCATTGTTTTTGGATATTCAGACATAGGAAACCTTAGAGGCTGATCTTTCTCACAAGCCAGAGACATATAAAGAGGCGGGAAGACACATAAAGGAGAGGTCATTGAAGTAGCAGCCACATTGATAAAGCAAAGAGTTGACACAGAAAGAAGCCAAACAAGGGCGACGAATGTAGACGCTTGCCGTCTCTAATATATTGTTAAGAAAGTTGCTATGCCATATGTTTTTTAAAATAGTATTTGTTCTATTTTTTTTTAAATATATTAAAATATAATATTTTTAAAATCAACATTTCAAAACTTTTAGAAAATATTAAAAAAAATATTAATTTAATATTTTTTAAATCAAAAACATTTTTAAAATACATCCAAAAATAAAAGTAGAGTGGAAGTCAAATATATTCTCGATAGCTTATCATTGTAATTTAAAAATCCTTATATCAACCCTAATTCCCGCTTAGCAGCAACGGAAACATTATTTTTGAAAAATATCATTATTTTTGTTTCCATCAACGCTTCCCTTATATAAACCTTTTTGATTTTAAAGAACAAAAACCCAAATCAAAGCAGTCAGCGCACTTAACAATGGTAACCTCTAAACAAAAAAAACCCCAAGATGAACAACAAGAAGAAGTTTCTAGTACTGAAAGTGGAGGGTCCGACCCGGATTATGATTCTGATACTGACCCAAGTTACAGCATTATTGAAGAGACTCGAAGCAATCTCTCAAGATTGTCTATCAAGAAGAAATCAAAGTCACGGTTAGTGTAATTAAATCTCGAGAATCCTGAACTGTTTGCTGTTAAGAAAATAACATTGTAATGTTGTTGTCTGGTTGAATATTTCGGTGTAGCGTTGCAAAGGATCTGGACCTGAGCTTTGATAAAGACCCAGGAGAAAAAGAGACGAAATTGGCAGAAGTAGATGAGAAAAGTTATGAGGAAGTTCAAAAGATCATACAAGGTTAGTAATACAGTCAATAATCTCATATACACGCAAGTAAACACTAGTTTTATATTAGAGCATGGAGGGCAAGATAGTGATAACTTACATGGGTTTAGATTCTTTGAGATTGGATTTTGATTTCTTGCTTTGTGACGTGATGGAAGCTGGGAAGTTAGAGGGGCTCAAAGTGGAGCAATGTAAGGTCTATTTGAGGAAGAATAAATTGAGACTGACCGGCAAAAAGGACACACTCATCCAGCGCGTAAAGGAGCATCAAGAGTAATCTTGCATCTTCTTTGAAGCTACTGATTTTTTTTTTCTTTTTGTCTGTCGTTTTGATTTTTTGTTTATCTTGATGTAGGATTTTGAGTGGCGGAGGGGAGAAAAAGTACCCCATATCTAGCTTTGTTTTGGACTGTAAAGGTAAACCACATTAACTTATTATTGATTGATTGATTTTAATGCTTGAATGCATAACCAGCCTATAAGACAAGAATAAGGGATAACTTTTAGTAGAATGGGTGATGGATGCTCTATCGATCAATTTCCATGATGCACAAAACCATTCATAAATGATTTTGGTCATTTTGTTCTTTCATGTGTCATCAGCTTGCACTGTTCTAGCTTAGTTTTCTTCACTTTCCTTCAAGTTTATACCTGAGACATGTCATTGCTTTTATGCAGGGGATGCATGCAGAGGTGACATTGTCATGTTTGACCAGAATGTTTACGATAAGTATGTCTTTGGAATAACATCTTTGATCTACAAGACACTCCTGTTTGATTATGCTGTAAATTACCATTAATTGTGATATGTAGGATACATATGTTGCGATTAGTCTAGTGAAATTTCTCTAATACTGTATTGTTTTTGCTTGATTTATATCTGTTTCTGGTCAGGTATAATATAGCATCACGAAGTGCCATGGGTCCTCCTATCGGAACAAGGATGGTTGCAGGTAAAATTGTGCAGGAAAGCTATGGTGCTGCCAAGCAACAGCATACATTTACAGTGAGTTAAAAGCCACATGTGATTTGGTATATCGAATTAAATGTAAGACGATGAACATACGCATGCCAAACTCTGATCTTGCACTAACATGTCTTGACAATGCGTTCAACCTTTTTGTAAGTGATTGAAGAGACAAAATTACAGAAGAAATTGAAGTTATTTTAACCTGTATTTTTTCTGTCTTATCTGTACCTTGATAATTTTTAGGAGATGAATACTTGTATGTTGATTTTCTTGTGCAATGGAGGAGTAAGTCTTCTGTGAAGTAGAATTTTTGATAAGAGCTCTATTTCAGTTTCTAGAATTGTTCTGTTTATTGAAGGAAGTGAGTGGCTAGCGGAGTAGATTGAAGTGGCAACTGTGAGTCTGTTTTTTACTGTACATTCGATGCATCACCTTTGAATTGCACATCCAATTTCAATAAAAAATAACTCTGGTTATCTTACAAAGTGAGAGGATCAATATCAGAGAGCAAATAAAATGTTTTTGATATTTATGTGACCAGATAGAAGTCCTTTGGAGCAAAGGGGAGAATCCACTCCCTCCACTTCATCCCCTCCTAATAAAGGGTCGGAACCTGTATCGAATGAAGACCTTAAGACAGGTTTATGCTGTGTAGATATGATTTTTCTTAAGACAAGTAATGTTCATTTATTTGAAAAGAAAAAAAAAATCTCCCCTCAAAGGCAAATTGATTTTTATCATTGCAGAGATGGGAAGATGAAGGAGAAAGGCGCAAGATTCTTCTCGAAAAGCACTTAAGAGGTTCTCTCGCCAGGTCTAACAGAGAAACCAGGATCCAGGAGAAGGAAGGGAGGAAAATGCTCAGGGTAGAAAGGTACTCTGATTTATTGTCATGTTGGAATATTGTTGAAAATGATAAGCAAGCCAGTGAATCAAAAGTTACCTGTTATCTGGTAGACATGTGCAGCTATGTTAACATGCTAAAGTTTTCTGTACTTTAGGGCCTTGAAAAAGGAAGAGACAAACAAGAGTCGCTCTCAGTTAAATCCCCGCACAAGTTTAAACAATGGGTTGTCAAGGATGGATCAGAGACAACCCTTGAAATGTGCTGACCGCTATCGTCCAATGGGATCACCACACAGACAAGGCTGCGAACAACCTAAACTTCATGCAAACCGAGGGGAAAATGATTATCACGGCCAAGTTCCTGGAAACTCAGTCGAGTACAGTGACATCCAGGATGATTTTTGTTCAAGGTCTCCCAACTTCTGTAGAAAGCCACTGGCAAGCATTCATAACTCTAGTCCAACTAGATCATCACCGCATAGACAAGGCGGCTACCAACAAATACAGCTATGCAGATACTTTGCTCAAGGAAGATGTCATTACGGTCACGATTGCAAATTTGTGCATGAATCAAGGGAGGGACAGCTATGCAGATACTTTACTCAAGGAAGATGTCATTACGGTCACAATTGCAAATTTGTGCATGAATCAAGGGAGGGAGGTGAGCAGAGGAGAGAGGAGAGAGGTGGGCCTTGTAGCCCAAGGAGAGAGGAGTGGCCTCCCAACCCAAGAAGGCTGGAACGAAGACCATACTTGTTCTGAAACTTTCCACTACTGTGGAAGGGTTCAATATTTTGATATTTTCCACTTCTGTGGCTCAATAGATCGAGCTTTGTCAAGATGTTTTCTCTCATTAGGACAGGTTTCTGTGGAACTTGGTTTATTTTGAATAGTGGGTTCGGTTGATATATATAGCTCTCGAGAATTCATCAACGATATGCTCAAATTTTCTTCATGGTACAATAGTTGGATCAAATTCTTACATTCATAAATACAAGTCTATTCTTCATGGAACATGGGCTTAGTGCATTCAAGAATGACCTTAAAGTTTGATGATTTTAGAATTTCAACAATAAAATTTAATTTTTTTTTATAGCCATCTTTGAACCACCTGGTGCATCGACTAAGATTAGTTTTTTAAAAGGAAAGGAGACAACCCTGCTGTTTCCTCCTGGCTGTCTCAGCCACTCCTTTTGGTCTAGACCTCGTCAAAACCAAACAAACATGGTAGGGCAGAAGAGAAGATGGCGTGCGAGGGAAGGAGAAATGAATAAAAACATGGTAAGAAGAGAAAAAATAAAGAAAAAGAAAGAAAGAAAGAAATGATGGGATGCCTAAGACACGGAGCTCCAATTAAAATACGAAAGTCTTTATCAAAACGAATTCGTCGACACCAAGGACGCTATGGTGGCTTCTTGTCCACATGCTGGCATTTGTATTATATGCGCAAACAATTTCATGTCAATCACCTGTAATTTTCAGCTTACCTGTAAAGCAAATTAAACAATTATTTTTCATGATTACTCTCACTGCAACTTCATAATACACACGGTAATTTTACATAATTAAGATGTATAAATACTTCGGTTAGCATAGATATTTCGGATCATGACACAGTCTCGGAAAGCTAAAATCTAATATGAAGTTTTTCATCATATTCTTTTCAAAAGCGAAGCTTTCATATTGGTGTATTCGGGTAGATTAACAAAGAAGGCTATTCCTTATGACTTCTGCAACCCAATCCGCAGCTCCATTAGCTCTCCTCTTAGCTTTACATCCCTTGAATTGCTGCGAGGGGGGGGGGGGGGGTTCCCTTTGCACGGAACATTCACTCCATTTATGTCAGTAAAAAAGAAAGCACCGACAATATTAGAAAAAAAAAAAAAGGGAAAATGCAAAAGTCGATCTCACTCTTATGTGGATGTTCCACCATATATCACTTTTCCTAATACCATATCGAATAGAAAAGGACAAAATAGGATGGTCATATGGAGAGAGAAAGAAGCTACTGTTTGCTGACAGTCGATGATATGATGAATGATGACAATACCAGTGTTTCCCTCTTCTGGATACCTTGATTAGCAACACCTGTTTCAATCCTTCTCTTTTTCCCTGGAGCTTTCTACTACCGTGGGTATGTTTTTCTTGCAGTTTTCTTTGTTTTTATAGCTGGGGCATCAGCACAACCTGTTTTTCTTGCAGTTAAGCTTCTTGATTATCCTGTGATCTTGAATGGAAACAATTTGTTATTTTCGTATCAGTCTCGCATGTTTTAGCGTTTCAAATAGTACAATGTTGTAACTACAAGTGCTAAATTTACAGTTTATACCCTGTGTTAAGAATTGAGATAGTTCACTCGAACTTGCACATATATATACCTTCTGCTTTGCACAACCTATCTAATTTTGAGGCTAGTTCAGGGTTTACTGTCACCAAAATAATATTCATTGATTGTCGACTACAAGACATAAGAAATTTCGACGCACAAAATGAGAGCATCACCTTTCATTGCAAATTTTAACAATTAATGTGTTCCCTAGTCTTTTTATGGTTTTTACTGGAGCATAGGCTTCTAAAAGTGCTGTAAAGCAAGACATTTGACTGTAATCCAAGTTTCCAGGTTCAATGGCAGATGAAATAGTTAACGTGAACGAGTTCCAAGTATTGGCTAGGCAAGCCCTTCCAAAAATGTACTATGACTTCTATGCTGGGGGAGCAGAGGATGAGCACACGTTAAAGAAGAATGTGCAAGAATTTCAGAGAATCATGTAATGCCTTGAAACTATTTCCTGATGCGTGTATAGTAAAGGGCATGAAATTTAACCTACCGCTTTTACTCAGATTGCTGCCTAGAGTTCTTGTGGATGTGAGCAACATAGCTTTGTCTACTAATATATTGGGCTACACTATCTCGGCGCCGATTATGATATCCCCAACTGCATTGCATAAGCTAGCACATCCTGAAGGTCTTAACCTCTGACTGAAGAGCTATTAGTTTGTACATTCATTCTTCATCCTGCTTTTACCAGCTTTTCCGTCTATCCCAGGAGAGCTTGCCACTGCCAGAGCAGCAGCTGCATGTAATACTATAATGGTACAAATGAAGAGTATTCAGCCTTAATATTTTTTCCATTTTGCTTTACATGCTTGGATAATGGGATTTATTTCTTTCCAGATTTTATCCTTCTCAGCTTCCTGCAACGTGGAGGAGGTTGCTGCCAGCTGCGATGCTGTTCGATTCTTTCAATTATATGTAATTAGACCTCCATATGCTCCTTTTTTTTAGTAGTCTCTCTTTTAATTTTAAAAGTGACAAAAGTATTCTCTCAACTCTATTTTGTAGTGCAACAGAAACAACTTTTAGCAGGATTCTTTCACATTTTCTATGACACTTATAAGTGCCAATAGAAAGGGTTTATTTTAATTTCTTCAATTGAGGCAACTCTGCTGTGGTGCTAACATGAATAGGAATATGGGAACTAAACTGTAAGCATGTACTCTTCTGCATGTGATTAGGTATACAAAAGACGAGATATAGCTGTTAACCTTGTGCAGAGAGCTGAAAAGAGTGGATATAAGGCTATCGTCCTAACAGCTGACACTCCAAGACTTGGTCGAAGGGAGGCAGACATAAAGAATAAGTAGATATCATTTCTTCCTCTCTCATTCTGTATAAACATTATAGGGATTTAAGAGCTATTACAGCTTGTTTTAAATGTTCTAAACCTCTTCATTTGTTGGTGGAATGTGACATTAATTTAGTTTAATGTTGATTGTAACTACTATTCTATCTTAGTTTCCACACAAAACAAAAATGCATGTATTTAAAGATATATGCACTTGCATCCCCAAAATGAATTCATCTGTCGTACTTCTGCAGACTGATTGTGCCCCAGCTGAAGAATTTGGAAGGTCTAATGTCAACTGATGTTGTGTCTGTGAGTAAATTATTGAAATGGGCATCAAGCTTGCGTTCATTTAAAGGAATCTTTCATATGATACCCAAGCATTGATGCACATAGCTTTTAATTTTTGGACTTTCGATGTGGAGTGGTTGTTTCCGTTTTTTACTTCTTCCTTTTAAGACTCACAGATCTGAACTCTTGCAGGATAAGGGTTCGAACTTGGAAGCTTACGCCAATGAAACCATGGATCCTTCTTTGTGTTGGAGGGTAAAAACCAGTAAACTCCTATTTAATTACCTTGCGATTTATTTATCATACCCTTATTTTCAGGCTGTTCTTTACACCTGCATGAGATGCCCACTCAATAGAAGATTTGAGTATAGAGCCAGTTGTCATAACCAATTCTGAAAGCAATGCGGTTTAGCTGGCTGATTCATGGACTTTATTTTGCAGCCTTATTGATTATAACCCTGGCATTCATACATAACATAAACCATTACAAAAATTCCTATATTAACAAGTGCTTCGTTACACCGGCAGGATATAGCATGGCTCAAATCCATTACAAACTTGCCTATTCTGATCAAGGGAATACTCACTCGTGAGGATGGTAAGATCAAAGTCTTATCTGATGATGTTTGTATCACTCCGTTTTCTATCTTTCATCTTGGTCTTGAACAAAACATTTGAACACTCTTATATCAAAGTCTTATCTGATGATGTTTGTATCACTCCGTTTTCTATCTTTCATCTTGGTCTTGAACAAAACATTTGAACACTCTTATACTCTCTTTGAGATTATCAGTCATTGATCAGCCAACATAATGGTATCTGGAATATGTAAGCTAGATCCTTTACACACTGGAGGTTATTTGCAGCCATTAAGGCCATAGAAGTAGGTGCTGCTGGGATTATCGTCTCCAATCATGGAGCTCGTCAGCTTGATTATACTCCAGCCACAATCTCAGTTCTGGAAGAGGTAGAATCATTTCACCGAATGCAGACAGCCTAAATTATACTCCTTATCTAGGCAATTCAATTCACACGGAAATGTACTTTTTTTGCAGGTGGTTCAAGCTGTAGGAAGGAGAGTTCCTGTTCTCCTTGATGGAGGAGTACGGCGAGGAACAGATGTTTTCAAAGCGCTGGCCCTTGGTGCACAAGCAGTTCTTGTAAGTTAAAACAAATCAATATGATCTTCCACTAATTATCTCTTTGACCATTGATGAGCAGTGCTGCCTAAATCTCATAGCCATGTTTATTCCAAAAAAATGCCTTACAACGAGCAGCAATCTGTTGTATACGAACATATAACAAAAGAAGTAACCTGGTGCTCTGCCCCTTCTAGTTCAATATTTTCCTTCAATTTATTTACTCATCCAACAATGCAACCTTAAGCAAAGTATTAAATATTTGAAGTGAACGAGCATTGGTCATTGCAGAACTAAACAGCTACTGATCACTCATCTTCTATTATTGGCTGCAAAATGATAAATGTCTTTGCTACTGCTTCGGACCGCAGTTGATACATGTATATATCAATGCAGGTTGGGAGGCCTGTTATTTATGGGCTAGCAGCAAAGGGAGAAGCAGGGGCGAGAAAGGTGATGCAAATGCTGAAGGACGAGCTTGAGCTCGCCATGGCCCTCGCAGGCTGCCCTAGTGTGAAAGACATTAGCAGGAGCCATGTAAGGACTGACCGCGACAGCCTCCAATCATTTCTCTAAAATTGTCTTAAAATCACAAGCAATATGTATGGGTGATTCCCATCCTTCTTAGGAACTTGACGGATTTTTGTAATCCTTATTTCTAACTAAGATATTTATCAAATAAAATGAATTAGTACTCATAATTACTCAACTTGTACATCTCTAAAAACAAAATAAAGTAGTGTCAGCATCATCTCAATTTAAATCCTTGAACAATCTCAGGTTTTTTCTAACCAAATTCTGGTCGAGTTGTACCTGTCATGTCGATACCATACTGTTCCATATTCATATTGTTGCGTGGGCATCTCTGAGATTTTCCAAGTTAATATACTAAATACCTAATTTCCATACATGACGCTATAATAGTAAGACCATTACTTTTATGTAAAATGACAAAGATAATGCTTGATTTATTTATTTTGGTTCTATTTTGGTATTAAAATTGTTAAATAATATTTATTTAATTTTATTTATTAAGGATAGAGTAGTATATTCAGTTTAACCTATATATAATTAATTTGTATTTAGGTTAACTCTAAGCATTCATAATAAATATATTATTGAAAATTCTATTCTCCTTTTGTGTTTGATCTTATTTATTTTAACATTGTATCAGAGCTGGTTTTATGAAACAAGACTTAATCTTAAACACAGCTTTTGCGGATCCAACTACTTGTTTGAGATTTTTGGTATCCATAGGAGCTTTAGAAAATTTAAAAACTTGTGACATTTCTGATTGTAGTGGATGTAAACTAACAAAATTTTTCTCTTTAGCTTTTAATCGAAGTATTTCTGTTTATTTTTCATCATTTTATTTCATAAACTATGAGGGCTATCTTCACGAATAAACAAAATCACGTTGATACCGTAGAACTGGTGGTGAGATATCATCAAAGGTATGAAGCATAGCACCATTGGAACAAGATACGTGTTGCTGAAAATAGTACTCATGTTCAAAGAAAATCACATTTCTGGACATACGCAAACGATTAGTAACAACATCATAACATAAAAAACCTTTTTGACCAGCGCTATAACCCATAAAAGCACACCTTGCTGACTGAGCTGTAAGCTTGTGACGCTCATGAGAAGGCAAGTGAACAAAGCAAACATAACTACATGTATGTAAATTGTGGTAGTCAGGATGCATATCCCAGTTATTATCCACCATTTGTCCAACAGAAATTAAATTAGCAGACAACCCAGGAGATACAAATACATGAGGAAAAGAAGGTCTAATATCACCAATAGCTATAATCGAGAGATTACTGCCATTAGCTATCTGAATATTTTATGTGCCACTATACTCCCGGAGATTACATAACAAATCAGATGAGCCAGTCATATGATTGATGCTCCAGAATCAACAATCCAAGAAGAAGAGACAGTATTACCTTGACCTTGAAGTCAAAGCGTAGAGAATACAGTGATAATAATTTGTTGTACCATTTCTGGAGTGACAGTGGTCATGGAAGTAGAGCCATCAATCTGATGGTTTACAACAGCAGCTTGAAAAGCTTGTGCTCTCTGATTTTTTGGACGTGTATGGAATTATTTAATAATGTGTCCATTTCGCTTACAGTAACTGTAAAATTTCTTGCCACAATTGCGGGCAATATACCCATACTCCTTACAGTTGTATCACTGTATAGTTCCTTTGTCTCGATTCTTTCCTTGAGCAGCATAAGCAACATTGACAACCTCATATGTCTCCTTAGATTCACCTATTACAAATTGGGTAGCCATTCTTTGTTCTTCACGTAATAATTCACCTAGACAGACATCTAAAGAAGGAACTGGATCTCTATTCAGCAATCCAGCACGGGCAATCTCAAATTCTAGTCTTAGTTTCGAAAAGAACTAATCTCGCTTACTAACTTCATAAACTGCTTGAAGACTGGGTAAAGCCTTTTTATACACCTTAAAATAGATAATACCAGAATATTTGCTCCATAGATTAACAAAACCAGAATAATATTGCTTAATCGAGAGATTACCTTGACTGAAATTACTGATGTTGAATTCAAGTTGAAAGCGTCTTGCAGTATTATCTTGATGATATATATGCTTTAGGTAATCCCATATCTCTCTAGCTGTACCAAAGGAATGTAAATTGTTCACCATATGGCCTTCAATAGATGCTAAAATCCAAGAAATAATTCGAGCATCCTTTGTCTCCCATTGACTAAATTCTGCATCATTTGCAGGAGCAGGAAAGGTCCCGTCAATATGCCTCCAAATCTCCTTCCCTTTCAAAAACGTCCTGAACTGAAATTCCCATGCCGCATAGTTCTTGCCTGTAAATTTGATACTCAAAGTTTCTGTGGACATTCTTAAAAAATCAAAACTAGAAATCTTAAAGCAAGACTGTCAGCCAAAAGTAAAACGAAGTTGTTGATTAAAAAATCAACACAAAACAAAAGATAAATTAGAAGGTTACAGAACCTTGCTCTGATACCATAAAAAATTTGAGTAAATAACTGAGGCAGTGTTTGTTTCTCGGAAAGTAGTTTCTGGGAAACCACTTTCCAAACCTTTCTATGTTTGTTTTTCATTAGGAAAGTTGGTCAACGGAAAACACTTTCCAGTTAAAGGAAAATTTGGCTTAGTTTTCAAAAAAGTGTTTTCCTGGAAAATTTGGACAGAAAACACTTTCTGGAAGTTGTGAAAAATTTAGAAATGTCATATTATTTGCTGATTATATCAAATTTGATTCTCAAACTTTTGATTTCTATATATATTTGTTTTGAATATTTATTTTTCAATTTCATCTCTTAAAAATTTAAATTTTTTCCTCATTTTTATAATTGTTATTCGCTTTTTCCTTATCATTTTTTTAATGAAATTTTTTATCTATCAAATTTGGTCCTCATTCTTTTAATTTTTACTTATTTTATTTGAAATAATTTATGAAATGTTAATTATTATTATTTTAATTTCTTCATCTTTCATGTTTTTTATTTTTTAGATTTGATCTCTATTATTTTGATTATTATTTATTTCATTTGAGATAATTTATAAAATTATTATTTTTTTTCAATTTCATTCTCATTAAACTTTTTAATTTGTAAGATTTGTTCCTCATTATTTTAATAAACTTGAGAAAAATAAAACATTAATAAGTTATTTTCCAGCTCATTTTCCATGACTTAACCAAACACTGGAAAATATTTTCCAACTTATTTTCTATTATACTATCAAATATCAGAAAATAATTTACTTTCATGGAATTCACTTTAAAAAAAAACTACTTTCAAGCAAATAAAAGTAACCTAAATATCCTCTTCATGATACTTCTTTTTATTAACTAAAAATTATTGTACAATCTATTTTGATAATAAAATATAAACAACTAATACACCAACTGCTGATATTCTAAGCCATGATTTCTTGATTATGGTCCATAATGTCTGCCACTGACAAGGACTATTTAAAAGGATAGATGGAAAGCGACCCGGCGAACGTGGATGAGTTTCAGAAATTGGCTACGCAAGTCCTTCCAAAAATGTATAACTCGAAATATATATATATTTAAAAAAAA
>Ga0325405_1005332_pt1 | contig 13078 bp, 5 predicted proteins | sample PopdelMetagenome_21_FD_205663 | JGI IMG/M metagenome (GOLD analysis project Ga0325405, IMG submission 205663) | Populus deltoides microbial communities from Bellville, Georgia, United States - Xylem-Control-R2 | ecosystem: Host-associated > Plants > Phyllosphere > Stem > Wood/Secondary xylem... | reverse complement strand
TTTAATTATAAAATTAAAAGAAAAAAAATAAATCAATCCTTATAAAAAAAGTTGAACGTGTTTTTTTAAGAGCAAACGCATAAATCTACTACTATAATCAGCGGTGATTAGCAATTACAGTACAGTGATTTTCCCACCTAGATGTTTTATGATGTTTGGGTAATAGCCAAAAGGTAAGGTGGGCAGTTCTTTTTTTTTTTCTTTTCTAAATCATATGCTGTCGTGCAAGGCAGAAAAAAAGTCTTTCCATGCACAACATCAAATGATTGAAATTTCACTAAACAGTTGGCAAACTTTGTTCTGTGTAATTTACACGTGGCATACAGTAATGATTGGTCACATGAAATGATTAGAGAGTGATGGATTACACAGCTAAAGAACTTCAGGGAAATGGAGAATTATTCACTTGGGAAGTGTGAAAGGGGTTGCATAGAAAAGAAGGGAAAATTGGGAAGCGACAACCCTGTGCTCCTTCACTGTCCTTTTACTTTATACCTTCACCAATATGCAAACACATGAAGAAGGTTTAGCAGGCATTGGGCGGAGAAGCATCTATCGCTTGTTCTAGCTTACGTGTGATTTGAATGTGTACTGTGTGCATCTTCATCGAGACACAAGAGGTTATAAAGTGAAACAACGAAAGATCAGAAAGAGATATAGAGATATGATTTAACCTGGCAAGAAATCTTGTCACAAGTTTCCAACTTTGCAACAGCATGCTTCCATGGCAAAGGATGGTCGAACTTCAGCCACAATTGCAGCCAATATTAGCCACGTCCCAATTGACAAACTTGGGTGGATCACTAGTTAGACAGTTTCCAAATATTTCAACACTGAAAGTAGAATACTTCTAATCCAGCAATGTCCAGTTTGTTCAGCTGATCTATAACATTGTGAACCAACAAGTTGTTCATATCTTATTAAGTATTAATTAAATCTCTTTGTCCTTAAGCTCTGATTGTAATGGAGTGATACAACCACGAAGTAACCGTAAAGTTCATGTATGAAAGAAATTAGGAGAGCATGAGAAGCTACAAGCCAAGCCAACACAAGGCCAAAAAATGCACAACGAAAAGAAAGCCCGCATATTTGTTTATATATACAAGAAATTAAGACAAAAAATTGTGAAAATGAAGGGCATCTTTATCAGAGTTAAAAAATGGCATAAAGAGTTCCTCTAAAATGTTTATAACAGTTTTATTTGAGAATTTTGTATTGGTCTAACGTAAGTTTTGCTTACAAGGACTATGCTCTATGATGAATTCTGAATTTGAACATTGGCATGAAGCCTGGTGAGTTTGCTTAGAGTTTCACGAGCGGATACAGTGTCTGGATGGTCATCTCCACAAATTGAAGTTCGAATAAAAATAGCCTTTCTTATTAGATCATCTCCGATATCAAATTGTCCACCTCTCAGCATTAACTTGGCTCTAGTTTCCAGCACAGTGGCTCTTGATAGAGCCAGCTCCTGCCAAAGGTATGGATTCAACTGAGCATTAGTCTGGATGGGTCTCCAGCATAGTGATTTGTCCAACCATTTCTCAACTGGAGTAACAAAAGCTTGATCTGCTGCTTCTAAAGCATTAGTACATAGGCGCAGGAGTTCCAGAGCAGCACTGCATCTAGAGAATGTAATGAATGTCCGAATGGCAAGAGGCAAAACCACTTGTTTGACTAAGTACAGCAACTCTGACACCTTAAGCTCAACAGCTTTAGGGTCAGTACCAAATCCAAATAGCAAGAAGCATGCTGCCCATATGTGTTCTGAATGATGGGATACGGACCCACGGCTAATGACAGCATGCACCATGGCTTGTGCAACCCCAGTGACTCCTCTCTTGCGAGCATAAAGCTTGATGAGCTCATTGACATGGACATAGCCTTGCTTGGTACTACTTCGTGCAATATTAAATCTCAACAGCATGGAAGATGCTTCTGCTTCTGATCTTTTGGTGTATGATGAAGAGAGGCCGCAACTCAAAGAAGACAACAATTTTCTCCATAAGTGTGTTCCCTTGTGCTTCTCGGGAATCTTTTTTGCAGCTAGGGCTAATAGGGAAACTGGAATTGCAGCTGGTGCAAACCAAGCACTGGCCTGGACCATCCTTGTCGCCAAGCTCCTAGGCCCATCCGCATGATCAAATATAGAAAAACATACCTCAAAGAGTTGCAGAAGGAAAGTGTTTTTCCTCATTGAATGAGCTTCTCTACCACTCCATGACATCTCTCTCAAGGGCATTCTATTTATGGTGTCTAACAGCCTACTTGGATTAATTGGAAGCTCAGATAAAATGGCTCCTACGATTGCAAGGCCCAAAGTTAACCTACCTACTTTCTCCTCAATAACCCTGAGAGCATCAATTTCTGCAATAGAATAATCCTTATCACTTCCCTGCATTAAACACATTGCCTCAACTGCAGACAAATAAGAGAGTTTCAAAGGTTCCAAATTCATCACACGTGGTAGCCTTGTGGATATTATGATGTGGGTCTCTCCACCAAAACGGGGAAGAAGATCCATCACAATTTTGTGATCCCACCAATCCTTCTCGCTTTCCAAGTTATCAATCACAACCAGAAATGGTATGTTTCTCAGAAGCTCCTTGCGAACTTTAGAAATAGCTTCCTCTTCTTGCTCTTCAAAACTTCTTATCCTGCTTTTCCCTGAGTAATTCTCAACCCCAATATCAACATCTAAAAATGACCTGAGGTTCAGATAATTTTGTCTGATATACCTGCTTTCTCCTCCAATCCACAGAACCATCTTGTACCTCTGGTGATATCTGTATGCAAACTCCAGAAGAAGTTCTGTCTTGCCGATTCCCGATTCCCCCGAGACACAAGCAATTCCTTTTCCATATAAAATCTTTGTTGATCTTTTTCTCTTTCCATATCGCCCACTGCTTTTGGGTTTTACTAGGTGCTGCCTTTGAGAGAAATCACCACTTTGCATCTCTATCTCCCTTTCTGACTCCTTCCATACAACAGGTTCTTTACCCTTCTCGCTGCTATTGTCCCCTTGCTGTTCTCGTCGTTTTTCCTCCACTGAACTGCTCTTATTCCATCCGACTGTCAAATTCTTTCTCCTGGGTCTAGCCTTCAGTTCAAAGTAATCTCTTTCAGAATTGCCACTAACATCGCCAAAAAGTATAAATTCTAGCTCAGACAATTCTTTCTTCCTGCCAACAAAGTTCTCATTTCGAGGGAAAGGGAACTCTTCCTTTTCCACCACCTCTCTCCACTTTGTCAACCTTTCCACAACACTTCTCCTTCCTAATCTCAAAGCCAGGAGTGTGACAGCTCTCAATATGCAATCTCTCCAGTTACCCTCCTGAGCTTCCAGTTTCCACTCATCAACCCGAGAGATGCCATTAACAGCTTCCTTCCACTCATTCTCCAAACCACCATACAAATGCCATAGCTCGCCCCCATGTTTTTCCCACAACTCCCCCCTCTTCTCAATGATATCCCTGACAAGGCAATCATCTGGACTCAGATCAAAGAATACCGGGACCAAATTCTTTTTGCTTTCAAAATATTGCAGCTCCTCAATAGCATATGGGTTTCTGAAGGACTTCTTTGTTAATATTACAATGCCAAAAGAAGAAACATCCATCGCCCTGTCAACAATTCCATTTTTGCGAGAGTTTCTACATCGAGCTCTGTCAGATACAAAACAACTCATCCCTTGAACCTCCAACTCAGCACGGAGCCAATTAGCAAACCTCATCAAAGAAGGTTTACGACCATGCAAACCTATGAAAACATCACAACTCCTGAGTTTACAAGAGGAAACTGAAACTGGAGTATATGACATCCCGTGGCTTCTCCCATGCTTTCTTGGCTTTTCTCTAAACCCTGAATAACCTCTATCACGGGCATAATTGTAAATACATAGAGTGCTACTAGAAATGCCAGTTGAAGATGATATACGATTGAACTTCTGAAAATCATTTGCAATGCCAGAAACTGGATCTCTTGTCATATCTGCCAGGGCATCTCTGGTATTTGCTAGAGATTCAGGATCTGGAATTCCTGAACTAGAGCTAAGGGGATCGCCACTAAGATGAGTGCTGTCATATTGAGCATCCGAACGTGTTGATTCCGATACTTGACATGTTGGTGATCTTGGAGAGAAGAAGGGTGACTGATTCGCTGAAAAGAATGCTGACGACGAGGATGAAATCCTTGAAGTAGTCACTGGTAACAACCCGAATCTAGAGCTATCCTCACGGAGATCCATCCTGACAAAATCTCCCGACTCCAAGGGCATTAATTCCCATGCATGCTCTCTAAATATGCCATCATGAAATGGATAGGATAGCTTTAATAAGTAAAAAACTTCCAAGAAATGGAATAAAGGCATCTGAATAATAGTACGAAAGTGAATGCTCTATTACCAGTATCAGTTTTAAAAGCTAATAAAAATGCAAGATTACACCTGAGAATACATTAGTAGCAGACAATAAAAGACAATTTAATACATTAACATGCTACAACTCATAGTGCGAAATCAGGTAGCTTCTCAAAGACAACAAACTACATGACAGAACCCAAAATTTTCTTTCTATGGGAACATCCGAACCCTAAAATTAAATAACTAAGAGGACAAGGGAAAACAGAATAATCTTTCTGATGGGGAAATATAAATGCAGCATGTCAACTGTAACAGGAAATAGTCATAAACAGAAAATCTAGTGACTTAAAAAGAAAAAACTCAGAAATACCGGTAAAGAATAACAAATTTGGAAATTCAGCAGCTAAAAGGTAGTTTAGAAAATAGAAACAGAGGTAAAAACATAGTATCAGAACTGGAATTTTCAACAGTTAAAAACGCAAAACTAGTAATGCCAAAGAAAATTTCGAAAATTTAGGACTCTAAAGATCTTTCTGTAGCAATCCAACCATACCATACACCTAAACCAAACAAACCCGGTTCCTTAAATGGAACCTTAAAAAAATCCATAGAAGTCATATGTACAGCTTCAACTTCAGGGCATTCTAGATCTCATTAGCCATTCAGAGATTTAAAAGGGACTCCATCATTCAAAGAAAACACCCGTTTCATGATTTGACTAAAATAAGATAACATTTTAAGATAATTGAGATCCAAGAACTTACTTGGCTTCAAATCTACAACTTCGTCTCAAAGATTCAATCTTTTTTCAAAACCAATCGGACCCAGTTTACCAAATCCAATGCCAAGCTCAAAAGAATTCAAAATTCGAGGAACCCAGACAGAAGGTCTCGTTGAGTTATAATCAGTATAATGAACTTAACCACCAACCTGCATAAGAGATAGTGACTTAGCATACTTCGATCACTACATGTGAAAAAAAAAAAAAAACTGATGGTTATTCAATCACAAAGATAGATCAAGTTTTGACAATGAAAGATGGAGGAACAAAGAGAAACCAGACAGCTTATGATGGTGCCGGTCTCTTTCTCCGTATCTCAAAGTAGACTCGAAAGTGAGGGACTTTTTTTGTTTTATAACCATTCAGGAGATAGATTTCATGCTGATAGAGACTTTCATTTTGGAAAACAGTAAGGCTGGACTAGACAAAGTAAAAAAAAAGATTCCTAGTTAAAAACCAAAATCAAAATTCAATTACCTTTTCAATGAAAATATAACAACTAACAACAGCACCTTCAAGAACAACAAAAGCCACACTCTTTCTTTTGCATTTGCATAACTCAAAAGACTCTCTTTTTAGTTTTTCCCTCTCAAAGATTTCTTCTCTGAAAAGGGCCTTGATATGTGTGAGTGAGGGGAAATGGGGTGCAATGAACAGAATCACTGGTGAAGAAGGAAGATGGGTCCCAAGTAAAGAGATCTGAAGAGGTCACCGTTGTGTAGGCTCCACATTAGACACCGAGAGAGACAGAGAGACCCTCTCTCTTTTTATAGCAGTGAAATTTCAGATTATCCACTGTGCTTTCACATTGGTTTTTTCAGTGTTTTTTGTGGGTAGTTGTTTTAAGGTCTTAAACCTTAAACTTGATGGTCTCTCTTAACTGGTTACAGCATTGGCTATGATGACAGAGATGGAGTTTCGCCAATGATTTGGTAGCAAATTGTTACCAACTTATGACTTAGGGCATTGTGATTAAGTAAGGTTTTAAGAAAATATATATTTTTAGTTAAAATTTTAAAAAATATATGTTTAATTAAAATTCTCGTCACATATATTTTTTCATGTAAAATAAATAAAAAATATATCTTTATAAATAAAAAAAGATTATTTTAACTTCTACAATTAGATACAAAAAGTTATTTTGCTAACCAAAGCTACCAAATTGTTCCAGATCTAAATCTAGTAATTGTCATGTCACATGGTGCACACTATTCCACAAATTATCTTTACAGTGTGCCAAAGGCAAATTGAGATTTTTCAAGCAAGCTAAAAAAATCAAAATGCAAATTCTACAGTAAAAAAAAACAGGTTATCGGAATCTCATCAGTGAAATGGACCTTCACTATTTTATTTTATCTTTGCGATGAATTTCACTTGACTTTGTCTTTTGTTTCTATGGCAACTGCTCCTTTCAACAAAATCAGGCTAAAAGTTAGTGACCTTCCATGGGGGGAAATTGACTGCTTTTGCCAAGAAGAGGCTTAAAGAGGATAGTTACCCTACCAACATCTTTCCACTACATTCGTCATTCGAGACAACCTTGATCTACTTTTTTACTCAACTTTTATCAACCTAATTTAGTATCTCGCACATTTTAAGTATCATTTAGGCCTTCTTAAATGTTTTGTTCACTGTCCCACGTTATGAATAGGAAGAAAAAAAACTATTGATTAAGGCTGTAGTTAGAAAATTCAAGGGCAGATTCTGCGCTATCCCAATAAGCATTATCAGTCTTGGTAGGTGAGAGGTGAGTTGAGATGCATAAATTGGCTTCTTGCTACCTGGACACCAATGGTGATGGGCATGAAAGGCATCGAGTTTGCTCTCCTCCAAAAATCATCGATGCAATAAGATAGCATCCCCTCCTCCATCTACCGAAGGACTTCCAAGTTGACTTAAATGATATTTGGCCTTTTTCCATGTCAGTCCAAAACACTCTTTTGATGCTACTTGGGAGCACATGCATACATGTGAGGCCACTGGGAATTGAGGGCTAAGATCTTTTCACTCACGAACTTCTGCATCGAATCAATGGCCTGGATGCCAACACATGTAATCACCAAGACAGATAGGGCAGAGGGTGTTAATGGAGTTTTGAAGTTTGAACTGGAGTTGAATTATATCCACACACCTGCCCCCCTCCCCCTAAATATTGCCCCCATAACTTGTGGACAACTTAAGAGTACAAGCATGTGAAGGATAAACAGACACAAGCTTTTTTTTTTTTTTCATTTAGTGAGCCGTAGCTGCTTCTAGGACAGAAGTTTAATAATGTGAGAGAACAATTATTTGGTTTGCTTGCTCATTTCTTCGATCCTTTAGCGACCTATGCGGGCCACGGCGGAGAAAATTGCCACCATCCTAAGTTCGAGCCATCAACTCCATAACACTGATTGATAGTTGTCTTCTTTTGAGTGGCATGTCCGAACGAACTAGACAATAGTGCAAAATGACTTGGGCAAATTTGGACTTGAAAGAATTGGGTTCGTACATGTTGGCTTGCAAGCTGACAAAAAGTCCTTGTAGCTTTCTCCTGATGTAACCTCAAAGATTGCATTTTGCTGTCTTATGTGGTGCCTCAAAATCCCAGAATGCAAGATGTGTCGTCTCGACAAAAAGCAAGCATACCCCATGAACCCAACTGGAAAGTGGTGGTGTTCGAAGGAGTGCTGCCGCTGCTGCACAGTCTTCATTGCTCATAATTAGGCCCATAACCAGGAAGCTGCCTGAATTGTTTTGAATGCTACCTTGAACACTAAACAAGACCCGCGTGGCTAAGCTGAATTAACAAATCCAATGATGCACATGCACTAGAAGGGCTCCTTTGCCTTAGTTTAATCACAGCTTTTGACGTTTATACATAACATGAAGCTACCGCAAATGCTTTATCGATGAATTTGATCGAAGCCTCGTGGCGAAGGACCACACAAGCATGAACAAAAGTTACATGCGATACCTGACTGATCAGATTTTCTGCAATTGTCTTGGAGTTTTTTTTTCGATATCATAGGTGAAAAAAATATATTTTATAAACTAGTATAGTTAAAAACATTAAAAAAAACATTTCAAATTTTTTTATTTTAATCAGATTAAAAAAAATAGATAATTATAGTAAACGGATAGAAATTTTTTAAAGAAACAACAATCACGGTATCTTGAAAAATAACCTTTCTCAAGAGTGAAAAAACAATGATGCATGAAAAGGAGCCCATGAAGAAAATTAAAAAATAAGGATCAATTAGAAAAGATAACACGTGAAAAATCAGGATTAAATGATGAAAATTAAAAATAAATAAAATTTTTATATAGAGATCAAGAATAAAGATAAAAAATTAAAAGAATAAAAATCAGAGTTAAAATATCAACAATAAAGAGAATTAACTTATATTTTTCAAGAAAGCACAAAGAAAAAAAAGAAAAAAAGAAAGTTCCACTAATAATAAATCATTTTGCTATCATTGACACATGTCGTATTAACATGAAGAGGACATGGTTGCGTATTTAATAACATGAAAAAAGAGAATTTTTAGCCACCTGGACGCACTACAAGTGCCGATCTAAGTGCATGGATGCCTCCTATATAATAGTATATATGTCGCCGTTAGTAAACTTGAAAATAACGGCGAACCAAATTGAAAAAAACAAAAAGATCTTGACTAGGGTTTTTATATTTAAAAGGTGAACTTATAATATAATTATAACTGTATTTAAAAATATATATAAATATCCATATGTGCTAGTTTTAAAAATCTTAATTAAGAGGATAATTAGATTAATTTATTATGCTCTAGAATTAAATATATATATATATATATATATATATATTTACCTTGATTAATTTTTTAATAACTAATTCACGCATGAAAGTAACAATAAAAAGAAGGTATTTAATTTTACTTGAGATAAGCAACCTCATCATTATATTATTGAGATGAATAGTAAAGTATATCTACCAGCATAAAAAAAAATTCCGCTTTAATTGTTTTGCTACAAGAAATAGCAAAGCTTTTGTCTCTTAGGGCAGCACTTAATTCTAAGCAGTACAATAATTACTGATTCGTCATGAAAGAAATGGTATGTTTGGATGGGAAGAACTCAGCAAAAAACAAACATATCCTCAGAACAGAACAGAACAGAACTGCAACAAGGATCCCTCAAAAGGGACACCTTAAACATCACAAAAACACATATAATTTAAAGTGATTTGGTTTATTTACCACGATGAACGAGGAAAAAAGGTGTTCGAGATTCCAAGCAGTGAGCTGTCAATGCATTTGAAAACCAGGGCGGCTTGCCTACGAAAGGGCCATTTAGCAACTGGTGATAGGTGTCAAAGTGGCTTTATGTTGACTCTTCTAGACCCACTAAAGAAATTGAATTGAATCTTCAGTCACCCCCCCCAGCTAGAAATTGACTATGACCCCGATTGGTTGCTAGGTGGTCGTTGTGATTATTAAACTGCATTTTGTTCTTGATGTTCTTAAGGTTTTTTTTTATGTTTTTAATATGAAATGGTCAAAAATCATCATAAAAAATATAATTTAATATATTTCCAATTTAAAAACAGTTATATACACATAAATACATTATATTTTCCCATGTCTTTACGAGCACATGAAGAGGTACGCGTTTGTGGTTTAACATTCTGCGTGTCAATTGTATTAATACTTATTTAATAAATAAATGTGGTTAGTGACTGAGTGAATCTTTCTTTGCTGATTTGCACACTCCTGTAATTAAGAGAGCAAATATTAAATTTTATGTTCTAGTTGAGGTTGAAGAATCAGGCATCATTTGAAACCTAGAGACGTCGATTCCCCCACAAAAAAAAAAAATCCTAGCCGATGTTATTAAACTTGTGAGTTGTCTTGTAAAATCCTATGATTTTACAAGTCAACTCGTATATAACGTGTAAAATCGGGTTTAAAACTCAAAAATGAGCTAACTCAGTCAAACTCGATTAAACTCGGTCAAATTCAGTTAACTCGGTCAACTCAGTTATTTATTACTTGATTGGAATTGTCAATATATAATTAGTTAAAATATTTTATCTATAATTTTATAATTTAAATTTACCATTCAAATTTATACTATATATTTTATGTCTTGTAAAAAAAAATATTTTTAACAACTTTATTCCCTAGCTACTCGATCATATAAATCTCAATGCAATCCACGTCAAATCCAAGACAAGAATTTGATACAAAGAAAACAAGAATTTTAGTTGAAACCGGAGCCCATAATAACCCAGACAAGAAAATAGTCTTAGCCCATTGGCCCGCCATTTCTCTGATGGACCCATGTAATGATCGGCCTCAAAGTTGAAATGAGGCCCGCCATTTCTCTTGTATCAACTTAGTTTTATTTATATTTATAATTATATAATTTTATTTTGAATTTTTGTTTGTCTTGTTATGTCAGCATGTATTAAATAGTTTCAATATTTTATTTGTTTGGAAATGACATATTTGTGTATCATCAAGAAATTAAATTACATTTATAAGCAGAAAAGTTATACTAACTCAAAATATAATTCAAAATATAATGATTATATATTGCTTTAACTTGTAATTCACTTTTGATTGGGCATGGTTATAATATAGTGCACATGACACGCACTTCTTCTTTTTTTTTGGAGGTAATTGACAAAACTCGAATAAATTTTTCAAAGCCATCCAAAGGTAATTAAATGAGAAAAATGTCATGTTATTTTTACTATTTTTCTAGATAAGCTTTCTTTGTGTAACAACTTGCAAATTCATTAATTATTCTCGTAAAAAAATATTATTTGGTAAATATTGAATATCTAAATGAATATAAACTTTTAGATTCATATAAAAATGAAATATATTAATTGCTATATTTTTAATATGGAGGACAACCAAAAAAAAAAATCTAATTATGCATATTCATAAATATGTTGTGTGATTGAATGTACTTTTAAAATGTGAGAAAAAATATAAAAAACTTTGCAAAACATGAATATTTATCTAATTAAAAACGAGTTAAATTATAGTTAGCATCAATAACACTGCATAAATATATTAAAAAAAGGTTTTAAATGATCATGTATTTAAATAATTTGATAGCTTTTCAAATTTTATTCTTTGTAAGATTTTAACTAATGCAATATGACATTTACAAAATCATGTAAGTTATAGATTATCTTGAATGGATAATATTCATGATAAAATTAAAATCAGTTTAAATGACAATGAAACTATATTCTGGACATGTATAAATAATAATAATAATAATAATAATAATACTTAAATTATTATTTGAACCAACTTTACAATTGATAATTTTTTCCTAAAACAAGACCTTAATATTGTTTTGCTATATTTTTTATGTATTACTAATCATGTTTTTATTATATAATTTAAAGTTATGAAATTATTACGTATTATTTTTAATTATTTAATTATTAATATGATTATTTTTAATCAAATAATTTAAACTGCTTTCTAATCAATTAAAATTTTAATTATATTTTTAGAATTTATTTGTTTTTATGTTTCAAAGTATTTTAAAAGAAAAATTAAAATTTTTTTATTTTAAATTATTTTTTTATATTTTTAGATTGTTTTAATATATTAATATTAAAAAAATATTTTTAAAAAATAAAAAAATATTATTTTAATATATTTTTAAATAAAAAAATAATTTAAAAAACAACATGCATCGTAATCTCAAACGGCTTAAACTGACAGTAAAACACCGATTTTTTTTTTAGCAGCAAAAACCATCACAACATTCAAAACATACACTATCTAATTGAAAATCAAAAGAATTTTACTATATTTTAAAAATATCTTGTTTTTGTGGGGGCAAGGTATCTATCATCTCTTTGTTCAATCAAAGGTTTTGTTTTCAACATAAAAACAAATCTTCTGTTTTCTCTTCATCAGATCATCGAAACGAGGTAAATCTATCTTCTCCTTTACCCAAATTGAGTTCCCATTTTAATGCCTAAAGCATGTTTATTATCTTTATTTTTTATTGTATTTTCTTCTGAAATTTTTCTGTCCATGTTTTGAATTATCCATTTATCTATAACAACCCTACAACGTTTTAGGTGCCTTTTGGCGGGTTTTGGCCATTTGGGTATCTTTTATTTTCATCAATCTTTGACTCCTTTTATGGGTTTCAAGAGTTTTTATCATTAACTGATAGATTCATTATAGTAGTGCAATTGGGACTCTCTCTCTCTCCCTCTCTTGCCAGTTTTAAAATGGCTAGATTGATTCTTTCATGCAAAAGTTCCTGTCTTGCAAAGACCAGCCTCTTGGGTTTGATCTCTTCTGCTCCTGTGATTACCCTTATCCCATTTTCGCATTGATTTTTATGCAACACATGCATGTGTATAGTATATGTGCTGGTGTTGGTAATTTAGTGTAAAGCTTTGTTTGCTGAGACTGTTATGTTGTTATTGCAATGAGTTATTAGCAGCCAAAAGGAGCATAAATGTTATTTCTTTCTGTAGCCGTCATTGCACCAACTTCATTTATGCTATATCCTTAAAAGGACTTGCTTTTACCAGTAATGTGTTACATGTGTTTTAAGTTCCTTGTTTCTATATGATTTTGAGATTTAGCTTGCTTTGAACTTTGGCTGGTGATTGTGTAATAGTTTTTTTGTAGTTTGCTCATGTATCCTTTACCGTGTTCGTTTATTTTGTGCAGCTTCAAACTATAGGCCAAGCTAGTTGCTTTCAGAATTCAGTGAGAAATATCTCGAAACACAGAGGTTTCCTCAGTTCAGAGGTTTGCATAATTTTTCCATTCCGCTTGTGACCTTGCATTTTGATAGGAAATTTATCTATGATTATTTTGGCTTCATCTCGTCCATGTATTCTAAGTTCTGCCAGTTAATGCCCTGATTATGAAATCATAATTTTTATCCAGGCTGCCTTTTCAAGGAAGTCTTGGCTTTCATAC
>Ga0325405_1005330_pt1 | contig 13078 bp, 6 predicted proteins | sample PopdelMetagenome_21_FD_205663 | JGI IMG/M metagenome (GOLD analysis project Ga0325405, IMG submission 205663) | Populus deltoides microbial communities from Bellville, Georgia, United States - Xylem-Control-R2 | ecosystem: Host-associated > Plants > Phyllosphere > Stem > Wood/Secondary xylem... | reverse complement strand
GTCATCATAACTATACAACATTAGCAATAGCCTTATATTCAGTCTTTGTAGAAAATCGTGCAACTATTTTCTATTTACTAAACTTCCAAGAGATATAATTATGATTAAGATAGATAGCATAAGTACCGGTAGACTTTAAATTATCGACATTATCAACCTAATCAGAGCCATTAAAGCCATGCAGTAGGAGATTAGAAGAGATAGTAAAAGATAAGTAAAAAAAGATGTTGCATGTACACAACATAAGATACATTTAAGGACTACAAGTCAATGGTTTGAAAACAAATGCAAGCTCATTGATGTTGTTTTTCACAGATTTCAAGTTCTCTTCTATATGGTACTGCATTTTCATGAAGACAATCATTTTCTACTCCTAGTTGGTTGATGCAATGTCTTGTTATTGTATCTTCTTGGGATGTTGTGTCTTCTTGTGGTGTTGAGTCTTCTTGTAGTATTGTTGTTGTTTTTGGCTAAGAAGATCAAGGGTGGTTATGCTTCGATGGTTAGATGTTGTTGTTGTTGTTGTTTCTTTGCTCTCTTAAAAATTGTTTCTTTTGCTGAAATTCATTTCAGATAGGTGTCTTCTATGTTTTGTTCTTTGCTGGCTATTTGTCATTTGTTGTGCTGATCAAGTTTCAGATGGCTCATCGTCTGTTATGCTGCATCGGTTGCTGGTTTTGTCCAGTCTTTCTCTATGCACGTCTTGTGTTTGGTTGATATTTAGCAATGTTGTACTGCCTTGCCTTTTGCTTTTTGGTTAGGTTGGGCACCTTATCACGGATACGGTTCCTTATTTAACCAATGTCAACTCCTCCTTTTCTTTTGTTCTCTCTTTTTTATGATGAGTTTGATGTAAATGTTTTGACAGGGAGCCTGTTCCCTTTTGTTTATCCTTGTATGTGAACGTGTTGGTTCTCTAGCCTTGTTAATTTTTTATATTTTATATACTTACATTTCGATCAAAAAGAAGTACAACAAGTCAATGGTCCTTAAACAGAGCATGATTGAACTAATAAACCTTATTAACAACAAAAGAAATATTTGATCATATAAAAGTAAGATATTGAAGAGGAACAATCACTAACAATATAAAACAAATTCAGAATAAGCAAAACCACTTTTAATGATGGTAAATAGACAAGAACTAATAGCCATCAATGTGAAAACTAGTTGACATCGAGACATACCTCTTATGTGCATAATGTAAGAGGCATAGCCAGGCTGGGAGAAGAATATCTAACAAAAAGTATATTTCATCTCAATTCCAAAAAAGTAACTTAGACAACCCAAGTCTCAAATAGAGAATTTTACATTAAAATGAGCAATCAATTAAGTTATAGAAGAAAGATCATTACATGTGATAAGGATATCATCAGCATAAATTAAAATATAGATGAGGGTAATTAAGGATTTGTTTATAAAAAATGAAGGGTCAGTTTGACACCTATAAAGTATAAAACCTAAGAAGAATTGGCAAAGCCAATCGAACAATGCACATGAAGTCAATAGAGAGATTTGTGAAGTTTTCATGCATGAAAAGAAAGGTTAAGATCAACAAAGTCAAAAGGTTGTTGCATGCAATGTTGTTAAAATCGCGAGTTAACTCGTAAAATTATACGATTTTATGAGTTAATACATGCTTATCGTGTTAAATCGGCTTAAAAACTCGAAAAGTAATAAAATCGCAGCAAAATCGTATTAAATCATTGAAATCGGTTAAAATCATGTAAAATCACGATTTTGAGCTCGATTTCACAATTTTATAAGGAATATATATATTGCATTGCAGTTATAGTAACTGCACCAAAAGGTCAAAAAAATTAGCCATTCACCCTTCCTTATTAACCCTAGCGGACAACGACCAAACCTCTCTTCCTCAAAGTCCTTCAATGGTGACTGTTGACTGTTCCAAAACAAGCCATCAGTTCATCACTGCAATCTGCCTCTCTTTAACCTTCAGCCCTCTCTTTTTTTTCTTCACTCACTAACGGGCGACGACATCCTCTTCATTCTCTGAATCTCTATTGACTTGTACTTTTAGGAAGCAAATCAATTAATCTGGTGAGTGATCTGCAACCTTGAAGTTTATTTGTTTATGAGGCTTCTGAATTAGTTTTCTTAGTTGATCATTACCAGGGAAACTAATTAATTTTGATATGAGAATCTTGGTGTTAAACCCCCTTACTGTTATTTCCACTATGTGTCTATTCCAGAAGATTTCTAGTTGTCAAGATGTCCGAAGAAAATATGAGCTCATTTCCAGCAAGCAGTAAAGAGTGAACTTTGCTTGTCTATTCTTGTGGTGATCGAATTATTTCTATATTAAGAAGGTTTGTTTTCTTTCTTTAATTTTCTAGATTTAAATATTGAGACTAGAATTTAAATGCATTATACTAACATGGAGAGTGTGTTCTTAATATGTTATATAGATAAAGAGAAATGTAGTCCGATAGATTTAATTATTTTGGCAAATTAAAATAATTGTCAATGTGGGGGATGGGTAGCTTGGCTTTTGTGCAGACAACTGAATTGTTTTCTCATTTGAGGTCCATTGCCAGCTCTTACTTGGCTGATAAGATGGTGAAGCCAAACCACCAATTCAAGAACATAAAATTTAGTATGGATGCATGTTTTACTTTCTTTCTTCTGGATTATATGCACTGAAAAAAAAAATTGTTATCTTATACTATATATATGTATGTCATTTTAAGGTCAAATTACAAGCATTTATTTTGCTTTTATCTTCTTTTTTTTCTTGGGGGCTGGTGCAAGGAAATGAGTGGTTTAACAGAATCAAGTTTATCTTTCTTCATTTGAAAAATCAAACTGGTGAGTGGTGACCATTAATCTTGCCATCTCTGTTAGACCAACAGAAACAGAATACTAGAGAAAGTTCACATGTATTTTTGTCAATAGTTTTTTTAATGTTATTTTTCAACGTTGCCTATTGGCATAGCAGAATTTATAATTCTTCAACAAACACCTCCCTTAGTTGCTTGCACGGCACACTCTTAAGCAAAACAAAGAAAGTATGGTTAGTTAGTCAGCTGAAAATGCCACTGAATTCCATGAAAAGCCCTACTGCAGAAATATGGCTATGACACACTCTTGAATGGCGGCATGAGTTCTCTAATTCACTAGTTGAATTTCTTTTTGGGATAGGCTCTTCAAACGCAGAGGATTGCCTTTCGAGTAAAGGGCAGCCCTTGTAAGAGTTATTGTCGGCATAAAACCACAAAAGCTTTTCCCAGTAAGGGTTTAGTAACTACATAAACAAGTTCCAAGCATGCTTGACTAATAGTGGATAAGGAGTAGGTTCATCTATCTTTGTTGCTTACATGTGTCATTTTTTGATTACTCATGAATAACCCAAATATTAAGATTGCATAAATGCTACAAAGAGCATTCAACATGCATATTCCATATCAAACATGATGAACTAATTTGAGCCTTATTGCTTTAGTTTTGTGAGTTATTTATGCAAGCTTCCATAACCTAAATGTTTGGATTAATTACAGGATTGATTTAAGTTGGTTCTCGAATTGCTTCCACACCAGTAAATTATTTGTTTTAAGTTTGTTAATTGTTAGTTAATGAAAAGTTACTTAAATTATGTATGAATTTATATTTGAACCAAGTATTTTAAAGTGCTTGAATTATATATGAATTTTTATTTGAACCGTACATTTTAAGGTGCTTGAACTCTGTATGAAAAAAAATTTCCTTATGATTTTACGATCCGAGTTTATTTTGCATTTTTCGTGCCGTGTTAAAAATGCGTTTTTAACAACCTTGGTTGCATGTAAACATCAGTGTCAAGAAAAACATTAAAAAAAACAATATGAACATCTAACTAACGAACATACCAACCTTGAGAAATAACAATAGCAAAAATAGTATGAATTGTTGCTAGCTTATCAATTACACTAAAGGTCTTATCAAATTGAATACCTTATTGTTGATGATACTATTTGGATATTAGTTGAGCCTTATAGAGTTTAACGGACCCAACAATTTTCTATTTAATCTTGTACACTTACTTGCAACCAACAATGCTTATAGAGGCATTAAGATGAATAAAAGACCAGGTGTGATTATGAACCAATTTATCAGTTTTTGTAGTCATTATTAGATTCTATTTAGAATTTTGTTTGGCCTTAATGTAAACAAGTAGGTTTTAATAAAAATGTGAAGTAACCTTGTTTAAGGAAAAATGAGAGATAGGATAGTGTTTATGTTAAGGTGGACAAAGGGTTATGGAGTGAATATGGATATGAATATATGATGGGAGATTTAAAGAAGAAAAGTAACTAGAGGAACTGTTGTCCTTGACAACGTTAAGATCAGAAGTAGTAGGTAAAGTCTTTTAGATAGATAAATGATAAGAGATAATAAGAGACTGAATTGGAGTTAAGGAATGAAAACTAGATAAAAAGATTGAAAAGGGGACCAATGATGGAGCATCATAAGGAGTCTCATAACTAGAAGACAAAGCGAAATGAGGTAAGGTAGAGGATGAAACAAAATAATGAGGTAACAACATAGATATAGGAATGCTAATCCATGAAGGATTGACAGTAAAAAAAACAGGAACATAAGTATTATGATGACATAGAGGAAACTAATAAAGTGGACTTGGCATAAAATATGAGGACTCATGGAATGTTTAATAATAAAAAATATAAACATGTCAAGTAAAGATATCTATACAACGATATCCTCGATGACTAGACTATAACCAAGAAAGAAAGATGAGACAGAGTAAAAATCAAGATTATGTTTGTTACATAGACGTAGAAACAAAAAGCATAAGTAACCAAAAATATTTAAAAATGCATAGTTAGGGTATCATTTAAAAAGTTTTAGTAAAATAGATTGATGTTGAAAAGGTGGTGTGTATATTCAGTTGATGATAAGAATAACAGTTTTGAAGGTAGAATGATCAATACCTATACTGTTAAAATAGGAATTTAGTTTTCAAAAGTCACCTTTCTAATTACTGTAAAATTGTTTTATATGATTCCAAATTAATTTTCAATTAACTTTTAAAATTGAAAAAAAAAGCATCATAAATCTTGGATTTATTTTTTTAAAGGACAAAATCAAGTATATTTAGAAAAATAATCAACAAAAAATTCATTCACTATAAAAATTGGTGAGAGACCCTAAACATAATAAAAACTAAGTCTAAGGGAGCCAAACTAACATGCTTTGATGAATATAATGAGATCAACTGAAATTGCCTTTAATGGTAAGTTATATAATTAAAATGATAATTGGTTAAGGATGAAACTAGAATAACTTTATTAAAGAGAATTTGATGCAAGAAGTGAGAGTGTGAATAATTAAGATGAATTTGATGCAAGAAGCGAGAATGTGAACAACCAAGATGCTGATTCCAGACTTCAGATGTAGTTTTTTGTGATAAAACACTAAGGTGGTGTTTGATTATTATCCTGAAATAGAAGGGACGAAGACAGTGGAAACAAAAACATGTTTGGTTAAAGAGACAGAGACATAATTTTTGTGATAAAACACTAGGGGAGAGTGAATTTTTTAGAATGTTTGGTTGCTGTCTCTAAGATAATTTTAAAGTGAATTTTTGTACTTCCAAAATAGGAGGTACAGAAGGGACATGTCTCTAGAGACGATATTTTTATTTTTTATTCCTAAAACATCCTTGTAAAAAACTGTTAATTTCAAAATTATTCAATTAAGACACATAAAGATAAAAATATTAATTATTGTATTTTTAAAACTAAGCTCCAAGGTTGATCTAGGTCAAAGCCAGAGTCACTAGTTGAGGCCTGGGCACGGGTAGGGTTGACCCGAGTTAGTGTAATAATACAAATGGTTATTATTATAGTTTTAAACCCTAGTTCAAAAGAGTTGACACGGGCAAAGCCCACGTCACGAGTCGGGTTGATTGTTGATCTAGGTCCATATAAAGACAAAAATGATTATTATCATAGTTTTAACATCCAACTCGGGAGATCGACTTAGTGTGAAGCCTAGGTCACGTGTTAGGAGGGTCAACTCGGGTTGACCCAGGTCAACATAAAATAAAAGTATTATTATCATAGTTTTAAAACTTTATTTGGGGGTAAACCTGGAGCAAGGTTCGGGTCACGGCTTAAAAAAATTAACCTGAGTTAACCCGAGTCAATATAAAGATAAAAATTATTATTATTATAATTTTAATACTTGACTTGGGGGTCGATCAGGGCAAGGCCTAGGTCATAAGTCGAAAGGGTCAACATGAGTTGACCTGTGTCAACGTATGGGTAAAAGTGATTATCATCATAGTTTTAAAACTTGACTCAGGAGTTGACTTGAGACAAGGTTCAGGTCACGAGTAGGGAGACCTAGTTTTTTTTTAAAATAATCAAAGCAACCTTATTTTAACCAAAAATATTCAAAAAAAAAAAAACAATGGGTTTTTGACCCATATTTTATCCCGGGTTGACTTGGGGTTTTTTACTGGATCAGGTCAATTTAATCATTTCTCTATTTTTTTTAAAATCAGACCAGTCCAAGCCCCAGGTTAACTCATCTAATCAGTCATAGTTTTATAACTAAGGTTATTATAATAATATTAATTTCAAAACTCTAATCAGTTCTAGTTTTATAACTAAGGTCATTATAGTATTACTAATTTCAACATTCATTATAAACTAAAGTAAAAAATATCTAATTATTTTTTAAATATGTAAGTTTGACAATAATACATAATAAGAATAAAAATAGATTTTTTCATATTTTATTATGTCTTGTCCACTATAACCAAATATGATATAAAAACAGTTATTTTATCTTGTACATCATTATTAAACACAATTCTGTATTTGTTTCATTTTCTATCTTGTCTTCATTGTTTTTCTCTCTTCTGTTCTAGGATAGTAACCAAAAGCTATTTAGAGGACTCGATGCGTAGGATTGGTACTGAAGCTAGTTTAAACTATCTTTAACTATATTGGATAAACAAAAATGAATTTGGAAACTCAATCCTTGACAAGACAAAAATGATTGTTAAATTTTAAAAAAAAATCATTATCTAAAGCAAATTGTCGTATAGAAACCAGAGATTTTATGATATCAAGAACATGTAAAATGGTAGGTAGTTTTAGGAAACACTAAGGTGTATGAATTAAAGTATAACCAAGATATAAGATATAAAGTTTCTCACAATCACTTACTTCAAGTTGTTTGAAGTCAGTGTAGGATTCCATATAAATGAGTCATGTGGTATTTGGTGTAAAATGATATGTTGCCCCGACATTAAGATTTTATGATTGGCTATGATTTGAAAATGAGTGACTAGCTGAAGTAGCATTGGTCGAAGGTGAAGGATTTAGAATTAAAGAGGCTGAAGAGTTTCTTATATGAAAAAAAAAACCAACACCTAAAAAGCAAAAAGAACATGATAAAGTGATATGATTACATTTATTGTATATTTAGCACTAGGCACAGGTGTCATGTGTGGTTGATTCTAATGTGATTCATCCTTACAGCTAAATTAGAGTAGCAAACATACCAAGCGAGAGTAATCATAGAAAATAATTACCTTCACCGCGTAGGTAATCTATAAAATTAACTATTTATATATGTGCCACATTGCTATATTGTAAAGCAATATATAGAGGTAGGTGGTCACACTAATAAATTGCCAAGTGAACCATTTAGGTGGTGGTTTGTGCAAGAGTGTACCTAAATTAGTGTACCACACAAGGAGATTCACCGAACAACCATCTTTATTTCTCCTTCCTTCTTCCTTATTTATTCTCCCTTGAGCTTAGATAAGTCGAGGGTTTGGGGCTAGATGGGCTTCCTCATTCTTTTTCTTTTTTCCTTTATTTCCTTTTCTTATCTCTTTTTCTTCCTCTAGGGATTGGTTGGGTCAAATGTGTGGGCCTGGTCGAGCCCTATCTTCTCCTTTCTTCTTCCTTTCTTCCTTTTCCCTTTTCTTTATTTGGGCTCGGTTGGGCCAAGTACATAGGCCTGGTTAGGCCTTTCCTTCTCCTTCAATCTTTCATCTTTCCTATTCCCTTATCTCATTCTCTTCCTTTTCTTCCCCCCAAGCTTAATTAGGTTAAGTGTGTGGGCCTTCAGCCATTTTTTTCTCTTTATTTCCTTTCATTTTCTTTTCCTCTCTTTTATTGAGTTTGGTTTGGCCAAAACACTAAATGAATTAGAGAGTTATTGAACAATTAATGATTGAAATAGAGAAATGAGAGAGATTTTTCCTAGTGCGTGTATTACACGTGCTAGCATATGAACAAGACTAGCTATTTAATGTGGTGTTGTGGCTTTGATGATGGCCTTCCTTGTTGTTGTTGAATTTGTTTCGGCAGGGCCTTCCTTCTAGTGTGACTCATATTGTTGATGGAGCTCGGTGGTGTTGTGATGACTTGTTCTTCTTTTCTTTTCTTTTTCATCTATTTTTTTCTCTTTTCTCCTCTGTTTCTATGCATGCTTGCTTCTCATTGCATTCTTTCTTTTCTTTTCTTCCATATCCATCGAGTTGTTTGACTTGGTTAGGCATGGGGTATTAGAGCATCTCTTATTGGAGATGCTATAGTAAAGAGCCAAATTGATAAAATGGCTTTTTGAATAGTATAAATATAGTTTTTTTTGTTTATGTGCATTCCAATGGTAAAAAGTCATTTAGAAGAACCAATTATATTTTAATATATTTTATATTAAATTAATTTTATATTATATATAATATAATCATGATATTATTAATTATATAATTAATATGAATAATTTATAAAATTAAATTTAAAATTAATGAAGTAATATGAAAGTTAAAAGATATAATTTTAAGTTCAAATTTAAAAAATTTTAATTTTAAATTTATTTATATGAATATTTTTAATTTTCAGTTTTATATATTAGTGTTAAAATTTTGATTTTTGAAAAGTAAATTCAAAATTCAAACTTTGAAAAAAACCACAAACATTATAAATTTTTATTTTGAGATTTTTTTTAAAAAAATATCAAACTTTAAAAAATAACCACCAATATTCAAATTTGAAAAAAATAACCATCAACATTTCAGATTTTAAGATTTTGAATTTTGAAAAAATGACCGTCAACATTTCAAATTTTAAGATTTCAAATTTCAAAAAAAATAACCGCCAACATTCTAAGATTTCAAAATTTAGAAAAACAAATCCATCTATAAATATTCTCATATACCTAAATATTTTTTCTCATCATTTTCTTCTCTCCAATCTTTATTTTATTTCATTAAAATTCATCATGAATCATTCTAATTTTAATTTTATGATGCTTTTGATTTTGATGATGACATTCTCATGTTTGCCTTTCAAGTTGCTACTGTAGTGGTTGCTGAATAAGATTCGAATAATAAAGGGCAAAGAACAGAGTATCGTTGCTCTATTCTTAGTCATAATATTGTCAATCATAATAGAAAGGAATGTGAGTTAAGGCTATATAATGATTATTTTGCGAAATTCACTGAAAGTTAATTTTGAAAGAGATTTAGGATGAGTCGTCGTTTTTTTCTTCGGATCACAAATGCAGTGGAAGCTCACAATTCATATTTCAAACAAAGGACAAATGCTCTTGGTGTTTTTGGTTTATCTTGCCTTAAAAAGGTAACTTCAACTCACAAGATACTTGTATATGGTATTCCTGCAGATCTTACTGATGAATATCTTTGAATCGGGGAAAGCACTGCGATAAAAAATCTTAGAGATTTGGCTTTTGTCAAAGCAATTGTAGAAGTTTTTGGTGATTCATATCTAAGGGCACCGAATGAGACCGATATTGCTTGATTATTATCAACTAGAGAGCAGTGTGGATCTCTAGAGATGTTAAGGAGCATTGACTGTATGTATTGTAAATGGGAGAAATGTCCAACTGTATGTCATGAGATGTATATTGGTCATTGTCGTGAACTAACTGTAACTCTAGAGGCGGTGACTTCACAAGATCTTTGGATATAGCATGATTTTTTTAGAATGCCTAGATCACTAAATGATATTAATGTTCTTGATCGATCATCCATCTTCGCTGCACTTGTTGAAGGTCGTACTGCTCCTGTCACTGCTCCTGTCAATTATACAATTAATAGGCATGAATATACAATGGGATATTATTTAGTAGATGAGATTTATCCTAATTGGCCAACCTTTGTTAAGACAATCCTAAGGCCATTAAAGGTAAAGAGAAAATATTTTGCAAGTAAGTAAGAGTCTACAAAAAAGGATGTGGAGCGGGCATTTGGGGTGCAATAATCTCGTTTTGTAATTGTACATGGACTTGTACGATATTAGGATGAAGAAATGTTTGCAAATATTATGAAAGCTTGCATAATAATGCATAATATGATTATTAAAGATGAAGAAGCAATGAACATTGGATTTGATTGTAAAAGTGAAGTCAATTCCTTTATATCAGTGTCATATGGTGAAATACCAAAACTACATGATTTTCTTCAAACTCACTATCAAATCAGGGATAGAGCAACTAGCTCTCAACTTCAAAAAGATTTGAACATTTGTGAGAACAGTATGGCAACGAGTAGAATCATTAGATTTGAGCTTCTTATGTTATTATAATTTCAAGTATTTTATGTTTTTTTTTAATTATGGTTGTTATCTTTTAAGTTAATTAATCCTACTTATTATTGTTGAGTATTAGAAGAACTTGAAAAAAAGTATTACGAATTGATATCAATTTTATAAAAATATATTTAAAATAACTAAGAAATTTATACATATTTAATTAAAAATACATTACATTAAACAATAAATCAATCAAGTTAATTAAAAATTAAAACCCTTCTTTTTCATAATTTCTAACTTTTTTTTTGCAAATACACTGCAGAAATTGGATCCAAATTAGAAATATTCATTTTCATAATTTGTTCTTCTTTCTTAATCTTATCCAATTCTTGTTTCTCTTAACTTTGTTGAATCATCATAGCTTGTTGCTCTAACATAATTTTCTTGTCTAGTTTTTTTATCCTCAATTTCAACTAGAGTATCCTTAAATTCTTGTAAGAGATTTGTTACAATTATCTCCCTAACTTTATCATTTTCTTATCTATGTTTAAGTCGTTCCATTGCAGCCTTCTGACCAATTGGTCTATCTTGATAGATCAACGATCCATTATCTTCTCCTAAACTAACAGAATCACAGGTAGATGAAGCTGATGATGCCAGACTTATATTGGCATGACTTTTTTATTTCTTGTTTGACCTTTGATATTGACTTGCACGCTTAAATTGCCATTTAGGTTCTTTTTAAGATAACCCAACAATATTCTAGTTGAAATTGTTTGCCAACGCAAGAAGCATATATTTGTCAAGCATCATTAATCTGGTTAAAATTAGAAAAATTCAATAATGTTAAAATATGTGTTAAACAATTTAACATGGAAATGAATATTAAAATTACCCTTGATTCCTTGGTCATTCCACTTTACTTATAATTTTTAATTTAAGTAACAAATCTAACAAATTTACCGACTTCTCTATTTATTTCTTGTCATCTACTTGAGATGCTTATTTGAAAATGATTATTCAAGTTTTCTTCATTCTCTACAAAGTAAGCATGTACTTGAGCTCAAAATTGTTTTGTTTGTTGTTCAACTCCTGTAATTGGATCTTTGCTTGTATTTAACCATGCAGACACAAGTAAACAATCTTCTTCCGGTGAGAACTTTTTACTTCTATGTGTTTTTTTTATTGTATGGACATTTAAATTCGAATATGTTAAGTCATCAATTAATTGATTAGAATCACTTGGTTGAGAGAGAATATCTTCTAACTCGCTTAAAAGAAGGTTGGTAAAGGAGCTTGGAAAATTTGAATCCATCTATATTAAAAAAAAAAAAACTCAAGTTAGAACCTCATAAGATAGTGTAAGGGAAGCTCACATTCAATGTCTAGCAATTTTGTAGTTTCCATACATGTGAATTAATAATAAGTATTGCCTCCTACTTATTCTAACATTAATCTGATCATACAACCATTAAAATTTGGCCATCTTTGGGAACTAAAAGAGAATTGATATACTGGTTTGATTGCATTTCCAATAAAACAAAATATAATTGACCCCGAATTAAAACAGGCAATCAAGAATAAATTTAAGATATGTCACTCTATGTTTTCATCAATACCAGCTACCACCATTACTTCCTCTTAATTTTTTCATAGACAACAACATATATGAAAATTGTCTTCCTTAACCCATATCAAAAGTATAAAATAACAAAGAAAGAAAGCAATCATCGCAAATAACAAATTAACATTAAAAGGTCTCAAGAATCAAGAGATAAAAAAAGAAAATAAGAAAAGTATTTAAGCAAGCATTCCTTTTGGTTCCAACTAATTAACATAGCAGGGACACAACTGATGTTATTAATTAATCAAAGGACAACTGCTTCTTATTTTTCCAAACCACAAAGAAGCTGAGGCATAAGGCTTTGAGATTTGCAGGTTTTTTTTTTGTTCTATTTTTAAATTAGAAAACAAAGAAAAGAGATGTTGGCCAAGAAAAGACATTTTAGCTATTCATATAGATATCCTGTTCGAGTTGTTAAAACTAAAAATAATAGATAAAAATATTATTTTTTTTAATTTTAACTATCCTATTGACTCCCGCGTTGGAGTTGCTATTAGACCTGGTTGGGCTTACAGTGTTAGGCCTGTTAGTCTTAGTTGAGACTAATTTATTTATTTTTTTTCTATCTCCTCATCTTTTCCTTTCCTTTTTCTTTTTAATATTTGTTTGGGCCCAATCGAGCCCTATTCATTTTCTCCTCCTTCGTATATCCGCCGGCTACTCTTTATTGCCTAAGTCAATTCCCAAATTCCAATATGCTATTCAATGAATCCACACAAAGAAACAAAAAAAGAAGAAGAGTAAGGAACACTTCATATTCATGTGTGGAAACTTGGAGGCAGCAAACAAAACCACAGGGTCTTCTTTTGAACATATAGCAGGAGCCTTAATCTCGGAATCAGAAAAATCTCCCTCAAATCTCCAAGTCCCCATATGCCTTCTGATCATCAAACAAATACTTATCCTCACCTTTATTAAG
>Ga0325405_1005327_pt1 | contig 13083 bp, 11 predicted proteins | sample PopdelMetagenome_21_FD_205663 | JGI IMG/M metagenome (GOLD analysis project Ga0325405, IMG submission 205663) | Populus deltoides microbial communities from Bellville, Georgia, United States - Xylem-Control-R2 | ecosystem: Host-associated > Plants > Phyllosphere > Stem > Wood/Secondary xylem... | reverse complement strand
GGATGCATATTATATTGCTTGACTTTTTTTAGTCAATTTCTTTTAACACGAAAATAATAATAATAATAATAATCTACATCAATTCAGATTAACTAATCTTGATAAGCATATAAAATATTAGATAGCGATACCCTGTTGAATAGGAAGTGAAAAGAATACAAAACTCAAGAGCTAATAATTTAATAGTAAATAATAAAATAAAATAAAAATTAATTTTTAAAAAGAAAAGTCAAAGAAAAAACTCGAGTTAATCCGAGTTCATTCTATTAACCCGCCATCCGCGACATGAGATCATAATTAAAAAAATTATATAAAAAATAACCTATAAAAAAGAATTGAAATTAAATAAATTAAAAAAAATTGAGTCACCCTGGGTTAGCTTGACTAACCCGTGACTCGAGATAACTCCACATAAAGAAAAAACATAAAAAATTAAAAAGTTCAAAACTCAATAATTTAGTATCAAATGATGAAATTAAAAAAAGATAAACTTAAAAAAATATTGGAAAAAAAAACTAAAACAATCTAAGTTAACTTAACTAACCCGCGATTTGGGATAACCCCATAAAATAAAAAAATGATAAAAAAATAGCAGTAAAAAGAATGAGAAGCAAAATTTGATTAAGAAATAAAACAAAATACAAAAAAGTCAAGTTAAGAAAAGGATACAAAAAGGTAATTAAAAAAATGAGGATCAAATTAGATAATAAATAAATAAAATAAAATATTAAGGGAAATTTTTTTTAAAAAAATAAGAAAGGATTAAAAAGAAGGAATTAAAAAAATGAAGACCATAATTAGATAAACAAATAAAATAAAATGTTGAGGGACAAGATAAAAAAAATCAAGAAAAGAATTAAAAAAACAACAATCAAGAGAATAAATACCATATTTAATATAAAAATTACATAAAACCAAATGGAATGGATGAAATTGAAAAAAATCTTAAAATAATAAAGACTAGTCAAAAGAAGAAAGACCACAGCGAAAATAAAAATTAAATGAAAGGACAACCCTAGATTTTAGCTGACTCTATGCAAATTTAACGAAGAAGAGGATAAAGTAAAGAGGGGGAGAAGAAAAAAATTTCCCCACCTTCAAGTTGCCACAAATTGCACTACACGCGCCGCCTCATTAGTCATGTCGTGATTGGACGCTTTAGAAGACACAACGGTTGAATTTTTTTGGCTGTCAAAGATGCCACACACACTGTTAGAAGGGCAATGACCGCTTGTTGGGAGCATGCTACGCACGTGCTAGCTATTTTTTATAATTATTAATTTTATTGTTAAAAGACTGGTTTGTCTTAAATTCAAATAGATTATAACATAAAACCATGATGAAAATACCCGTTTACCCATACTTTATTTTTATTTTTTACTTGAAGGGCAATGGGATAATTTTCTTATAAAAAAAATGAAATGATGGAAAAGCCCATCTCATCCTTTAATTTTTTGTTTATCTCTTAAGGATATTTATGTCACTAAACCGTGAAAAAAAAAAAAAAAACTATTATAACCCCAATTAATTTTATATAACTATTTAAAAGAATAAAAATATCATCGCAGTGCATCAATCTCCACCATGAAATACATCTCCCCCCACAGTAAAAGAGTGATGGGATTCGGTGTTTTGTTTTTTTTTTTTTAAAGAAATTAATAAGACTGCAACGGGGAGTAGTGACTTAAGGGAATGAAGAAGGAAGAACAATCCATGGAGGGAAAGAAAAAGAAAAAGAAAAATATAAAATTAAATATGGCCGATTTTCCACGGTAGAAGTTTGCGGACACACATATAAAGAACCTCATCATTCCAATTCCTCCTTTTGAAAAGAAAAGAAAAAAAAGACAATAAAAATATATCTAGGAGAAATAAAATCCCACAAATCTCAACAAGAGAAGGAACAGACTCAGTTGCTCGAGGAAGAAAAGCAGGGAAGAAGACGCCAAAGCAAGCACTAAAATCAAAAGCGAAGACTCGGTATGATCTGTATGGATGAAATAAAGGATATATAGAAGCACAATCTCAGTCAACAATCCAGTCAAACCTTCTACGACCCAGAAATCCCTACTCCATTATCATTCAACATTAAATCTTCAATGGTCGGTTTGATGATTAAAGCGTGTGTTCTATTTATTGATTTTTAGAGTTTAAATAATGGAGTGAAAAACTATTTTTCTTTAATATACCAGGTTAATATAAAAAATGCTTTTAAAATTATTTCTCAAAAGAGAATACTTAATCGTAATTAGTGCAAACTAATCCAAAAAAATCTCTTAATGGTTGAAAAAACATCATCATGGAATATTACCAACTATATATTCACAATACTTAGTGTATATCAGCATCACGTCCTGCCGATTTCTCTCACATATATTATATTGTAATATGTGTGTGTATTTTGACAAATATATGATGGCTATAATTTAATCTTTAATAGCAATATACTATATATATATAATTGATGTCTTATAGGCTCTCTCTCTCTCTCTCTATATATATATATATATATATATATATATATAATTTTATTTTTTTCAAGGTAAATTCTACTTTATTTATTTGGGAACTCCTAAATTGTTTTAAAATTTTCCTCTTTTCTCTTCCTTGATGCCCATTAAACAATGAAAATGCCATTTTACCAATCATCCTTTCCCCTGTATAGGAAACACCCATCATTGCTCCCAACAATCCTTTTCAACCTTAGAAACCTGAGCTTCTAAGATATTCCCTCCTTCCATTCTTTTTCTCTTATGCTTCCCCTCTCTTCTCCCGGTTTAAATACCCCTCCATCTTCTGTTACCCTCTTCCCCCCTCCCCCCCCAAGGACACACCCTCCTCCTCCTCCTCCTCCAACTCTTATGCTACCATCCCATCACTTTTCTTTCCTCTGTACTTACACGGAGAGCTGTTATAGTGAGTGTGAGTGATCAGTGATCCTCCCCTGATTGATTCTTCCCCTTGAAATTAGTACAATGGATCCTCCCTCTACAAATTCTGTCAATGGTTTCTACTCTTTTCTAACCAGAGGGATCGATGATCTTGAACGTGTTTATCTCTCCAACAACTTCATGTCGATTCAATTCCTTCAAAGAGTTCTTTCTTTATTAAGATCTTTTCATTCTCAGTTGACTTTGCTTGTCCAAAAACTCCATTTGCCTGTTGGTGATAAGTGGCTTGATGAATACATGGACGAGAGTTCTAAGCTATGGGAGGCATGTCATGTCCTTAAATCAGGCGTATCTGGCATCGAGAATTACTATTCTGCTGGATTCAATATCACCTCTTCTCTTGACAATCATCGCCATCTTAGCCCCCAGCTCTCTCGCCAGGTTCAAGAACAGAAAATCTTATCCCCATCCCTCCTCTCATTTCTTGATTCATTGTACAAGAATATCTAAATTAACATCACAAAGTACTGTTCTTTATGATATATATATTTTGAATTCTTGAAACAGGTCATAAGGGCAATTTCCGGGTGTAGAAGGGAAGCAGTGGGATTAGAAGAAGATAACAGAGCTTTAATGGAAACAAGAATCCAACCGCTATCTTTGAGGTTTGATGAGAAGATTTCTATTGAATCCAAACTCAACGGATTCAATGGTTTTCGAGGAGTTCTTTATGCAATGAGAAACGTAAGCTCTTTGCTACTAATGATCTTGCTCTATGGACTGGTCTATTGTTGGCCAGAATCAAGTTTTCTGCGAGGAGGGTACGAAGGGTGCTTGTTTTTTGGATCAGCTTTCATGATCTCAACAGGAAGATTGCAGCAGAGAGTAGCAGCAGAGATAAACCAGATAAATGGGAGGCCAGGGATTCTGCTTTACGAGTTCAGGAGATCAAAGATGGCCATGGAGGAGCTCAGAGGGGAGCTTGAGAGAAAGTGTGGACAAGGAGGAGCTGTAGAGTGGGAAACAGAGGTGGGGATGAGAGAAAGAGTGGACAACTTAAGAGGGTGTTTTGGGGTGTTGAGATCTGGAGCTGAAAATATTATCGGGCAGCTTGATGATTTCTTTGATGAGATTGTTGAAGGAAGGAAGAAGCTTTTGGACTTTTGCAGTCATAGGTAGGTAGGAAGAGAAGAGAGAGAAAAAAGAAGAAGAAATAGAACGGTTGGGAATTAAAAAAAAAAAAAGAAATACAAGGTAGATGAAGCAGTTGTTGGGGTGGTTGTACCTTTAAGCCTTCTCTTCTCTATTTATTTTTTCTCCTTTCCCTCTTAATTTTCATATATTTTTCCTTTCCCCTTCCATGTGGATTTCTTGTTTGTTACGGTTGCTGTGGTAGTTCTGTAGGTTTTGGTTGGAAACCAAAAGGAAAAGATGTTGAACTGAACAAAGTAAACATGAAAAAGATTGGGCAGTTCAGTTCAGTTAGTTCAGGGAGATCGAGTTATTATGCAGGGACTACGTTGTTACGCTTTTTTGACATGAAATTGAAAATCCAGCTTCTTGTTGCTTCCTACCATTTATTACAGTGAAACAACACAAAAGGAAAGCTGCTTCTTGTAGGGAGAGAGAGATACGACATGTTAGAAAAAATCCTTAGATTTTCCTCCTGCTCCGGTTGCGTAGTCATGGAAGTGCTCTTTAGTTGTTGCACTAAATGACCAATCATTCTAGGAGTGAAAAATGATGGAAAAAGGAGACCTAGGACTTGTAGAGAGGACTGTGATATTCCTGGGTTCGCTTTAATTTCAAAAGAAGCCCTCCCTCTTAGCTCCTTAGGAAGAAATCTTTTGTCTGATACGGTGTCTGATACGGGTTCACTTTGAAAGCAATGGAGTTGATGATGAAAGCTTCTTAGCACAGCACTCTTCTTCTTGACATGTCGCTTCTGAACTCTCTATCTTTCTTTATGATAATCATGTTATGCTTGCCAATTTCTCCCCCCTTTTTGGGCTTGGGAAAATATAAAAAACACAATATATGGAGGGTCACTTTCTCTTTTCTAACCGTATCTCATGCTTTTTGTCCCTTGCCGGAAATTCATGCCTTGCTTCCCTTCATGGGTTCCATATGAGTATGCTTCATAAACTAACTAGTAAAATAACGGGGAATAAAAGGAGAAAAGATAACGACAAAATCTAGCTAAATAAATAAAGCTAGCTGCGCCAGAAGCAGGCAGTTTTTGGCAGTAAAGCTGTGGGCAGCCGGCTGCCGGCAGCATACTGCGAATTATCATTACTCTTGAAACCCCAGCACCATGCCTTTAATTATCACAACCAATTATGTTTTTCCATTCCGTCCTTGCAACAAGATTTTAATAACAGATGAAGGAAACAATGCTAAAAGAAAAAAACCAACCATTTACAGTTGTCCCCCACCTTACCACCTCCCTTGTACGGTGAACTAATCTGGGGTGAGAAGAATAAAGATCCCCGTAAAAGAACCGAGACAGAAAGACACAAGATTAGACAAGTACAGAAAGACAGGCGGCCAAGCAAATACCGAAATTGACATGGCTTCAAGCACAGCAGCATATCACCATTTGAATCTGCATTGGGTTCATTAAAGAAGAAGAGCAAAGTCATCACCCAGAGCAAGATGTCATTACAATGTTTTTGCATGTTATATGCATTTGATACAGCAGACATCCTGTCTTCCTGTTTAAATCATAATCAACGATGTATCAAAATAACGCCATTTGATTCCGAGCAATCAAACATAAAGAAACTTAGTCCATCCTTGAAATTTTTTAAATAACTCGTGATATAACTTTACAAAAAAAGAAAAAAAAACAGCTAGAACGTTGTAATAATCCGGCAACATCCCAGAAATTCATTATGGTATTTTACACAAGATGAATGAAGAATAGCAAATACAGTAAAACGGGGGGGGGTGGGGGTGGTGGGGGATGGATGGGTGACCATGCGGAAATGACAGTAAGCCACAATGGCAAGGAAAAAAGACCTACAGCTACATGCAAGTTGCCACTTTTATATATTCAAATGTCAAATCCTGGCATGGCAAACTGAGAAGCAAAAATCTCAACCCGGTTTCGAAGCTCAACAATATCTCTATTGTTATGAAGACCTTTGAGGAAATCCTTTTTTCCATGTTCCCTCTGCACAACAGTCGTAATCTGAGCAGCCTTAAGAAGAAAGTCAGCAATCGTCTCAAAATCAGCCTCTATGCAACCTCTTGATGTCATAGCAGGAGCACCTGAAAAAGGTTAAAATTATGAAAAACTTGGAAATTGAAGAAAGCATGGTCCTCATGTCAACATGATAGTAACTTGACATTTACATGCAGGAATTCAACGCAACGAAAAATTTGGAATTGAAGAAAAAGGAGGAAGCGGGAATAAACATGATCTATTATAAGACCCATTGGAAGCTAATAACATCTCTACTTTCTGCTGAAGAAAATCATTTTGTGCTGGCTTTAAAACTATATCTAATGTATGAAGAAATTTGATTGAGAATCTTAAACTCAATATACCTACAGGTGGCTTAATATTAATTGGAAATTGAAGCTTGACAATATAACAACTTACCAATTCTCACTCCTCCAGGACAGATCGCACCATTGTCACCAAATATGGCACTTTTATTTAGAGTGATGTGGCACATTTCACACACCTTCTCATAACACTTGCCTGGAAGAAAGAACAGGAAATATGGTCATTAGGAGAGCAAAAGGAACATACAAACACGCACTGATAATTTTATATATATATAAAAAAAAGAGTCAACGTCATGCATAAACACTCCCTTTCTCAGGTGTACTAGCCTACTAGGAGATAAAACTGAGAAGAAAAGTTACATAAACACAGAAAGGACGTAAATTTACATAAGCAGTCAATGCTATTTAATTGGCATGAGCACCCCACCCATGTCTCCATCTACTGTAGACTTTGTTGCTATAAAAGGTTTTAATAAGAAGATTCTACAACTATAAAGCTAAAAGGAAAAAAGGAAGTTGAATCAGGAATCATATAGAACTGCTACTTTGAGCAGTGTATGGAGATAATATAAATATTTTGAGCAGTGGTTTGGAAGGCCCTTGAGCTTTTCCCTCCAAGCAGGTAATGATATATGCACTCACCCATGGTCTGTCATCATCCACTGGGTCCCAACTTGAAATCTGGGTCCCAAGAAGAATCAGGTTATCTTGAAAAGATAAATGATAATTTTATCTAAGACAGGATTAACCCTAATGCCTACATTAACCCCCTTGGGTATAAAAATAAGTTAGAAGTAAAGTGAAGGGGGATATTCCAGAAAGGGGTTTGCTGCAATTGGATTACACGAGAGTAACTTTGTCATTTCAAATGTTCCTTTCCCCATGCTTTGACTTGAATGGTGATGCATATATAGGTGAGTAACGTTTCCACCAGTGGCAATTCAAATCTTCTCCACTTGAATGATTACTCACTCTTCTGCGCAGATACTTCTGCTCAAAGCCAAACTTGGAAGTCTGCATATACTAGAGGTAACCTAGATTTTCTAGTTCATGGCTACCAGAATCTTTATAACGAGAAAAGGCAGTAGAACAGAAATGCACACGAGAATCAAACTGAAACTCAAAGTAGTCAATGTACTAAGAAAATACATTCCATCTAGAATTCCAATGCCACATAATCTCAAGAAATAGGAGCATACTACATTTCAATTTTGAATATCAATATAGTCAAGATGGCGGCCTGCCATCGTGCAAGGTATGTAATCTCATTGTGAGCAGAGTGTTTCTGAGTTTTAAACATCATATGCTCACAAAAAAAAAGGTTTTAGCATTATGAAACAAGGACAAATATTGACTGGACAAGTGGAGAGGAGAACTCATTGCTGATCAAGACGAGGCAAAAAATGTGCGGATGAAAAGCGTTAACAAGTAGAACTTGCACATCCAATTTCAAGGGTAAACTATTTAGCACAGATGACATGTTGACTAAAAGTCTAAAATATGATGGTATCTTTGAATTTGTTCTGTTTAGAGCTGACTGTATAGTTTGCCAAAATTCTATATTACAGCACCTAGGAAGTGATGGCAGTGACTAGATCTATGCATTCTAAACACAAATTGCTGATCAATGAAAAAAATTATAAAAAACAAAGACAATATAGTGTGATGAACCACCTTAAGCTTCATAAGAATATGTAAATTTTGATTCAGTTTTTGTTTTTCCAGTATAACTGGGCCAATTATGAATTTTGGTGGTCATTCTCACACTCAAGATAAAACAGGCTACAAAGAGGTTCATACAAGTGGAAAAATTTTAAAATTTATTGCCATTTACTTGCCGAATCAGTCTACATAATTATGTCTATTCATTTCAAAAAATAAGTAACATTTCTAACCATTTTCATAATACATGATTTTCATCAAGTAATGAATGATACTTTACACCCAAAAAAGAATCCATTGACATTGAAGTGTAAAAAAAAAGAGAGGAAGAGGAGGCACAATGACCAAATTGCAAAACAGCTAAAGCAGGATTGCTATTAACTTCAATGCATAAGAAAAAACTAAATCTTGGGCTACTAATGTAAACATTGCGCAAGGATAGAAATATAATACCTGTTAATCCCCAAGTAGTTAGATCCCACAGCAACAAATGGTTATCAGTCCCACCAGTCACGAGTCTGCATTTTCTTCTCAACAAAGCAGATGCTAATGCCTGAGCATTGTTCCTCACCTGTTGCATATATGCTTTGTACTCTGGTGTGGCCACTTGTTTTAAGGCTATGGCAAGAGCAGCGATGTGATTATTGTGAGGACCCCCTTGTGTTGATGGATGGACTGCAAAATTTATCTTTTCTTCAAAATCATAATGGCTGCTACCATCACCATGACTAGGAAGCATGCCCTGCTTCCTCAATTTTGGGCCTTTCCTATAAAAAATAATCCCCCCTCTAGGACCTCGAAGATTTTTGTGTGTTGTAGAGGTAACAATATCACAATATTCAAATGGACTTACACATTCCTGTGAAAGAGAGACAAAACAATAGTAAGGAAAAACTACAGAAAAATATTTTGCTAATTTAATTGCAGTTCAATGTATAACTTCTGTCGCACAATATTGTTCGTTCTCAATACAAATATGGACTCAATAGAAAACTGTTTTTTCAGTCATCAAGCACTTCGAAAAAGTATGCTTTTAGCAAATAAATCCACATTACAATCTGAATCCTAATACAAAAACCATGCTAATGTTTAGTTCAGGCATTTACAGCAGTAGGCAAGTGGTAAAGAAAAAAAAAACCAATCAATTCTAAGCTATTAAATTTCATTTCAGGAAAAATAATTGTTCCTGAAAGGATTCAGCACCAGAAATAGAAACAGAATGGCTAGATAGTTTACTTGAGAAGGGTGTGTATCTATCTGTTATTGATATGTCATTTGTTAAATCACCGCATATATTTCTAAATGCATCCCAGTATCTTGCTCAGATACAAATTAGAAGTTGTTAAATAAGTGGCAACTCATGAGACTAAAAGCACAAGCTGATCAATCAAGCACTCATGACATTAAGTGATAGATAATTTTGTACCCTATCTTCAAATTCAAAACCGATATCAAAATGATAAATAAAAAGTAGAATGCTCGTGGAAATTATGCAATATCAAAATCTCAAACCTTAGCTGCTACGAGCCCGCTAATGTGAGCCATATCACACATCAAAACAGCACCAATCTTATCAGCAACTTGTCTAAACCTCGCATAATCCCACTCCCTCGGGTACGAACTCCCACCACAGATCAGTATCTTAGGTCTAAAATCCATAGCCTTCTCCTCCATCTTATCATAATCAATATACCCGGTTTGTGGATTCACTTTATATGGCAGACTCTCAAAAAATATTGACGAAGCTGACACATTCTTCCCTCCAGGTGTATAATACCCATGACTTAAATGCCCTCCAGAAGGCGAGTCTAACCCCATGATCCTATCCCCAGGCAATAAAAGCCCAGTGTAAACAGAAAAATTCGCTGAAGTACACGAATATGGCTGCACATTAACACCCCATTTATCAGAATCAAGTCCAAAAGCTGCCAGCGCGCGGCTCCAACAAATCAATTCAATTTGATCAATATATTGATTTCCCGTATAGTATCTGGAACCAGGCAATCCCTCCGAGTATTTATTAGTTAAATGACTACCAAGAGCTTCCATAACTGCACGGCAAACAAAATTCTCAGATGCAATCAATTCAATACCTTTAAACTGCCTTTGCTTCTCTTTCTCCATAATCTCATGAATTTCAGGATCCGCGACGGGAAGACAGTGGTTACCCCATGCCCGAACCATGGCCCGACGAGACTCCAAACCCGGATCCATAGCAACCCGTTTGGAAGAACTTGTCGTCGATGATGAAGATGATGATTGAGAACTGTTATCTCTTGGTCTCTTTATACACACTTGATGACCCAAAATGCTAAATTGTTCATCTTCTGTTTGGTTTTCTTCGTTATCGATGTGGGTTTCTTGTTTTTGATCGAGTAATTGCAGTTGAATTGGAATTGAACTTGAGTGAAATCGAAGAGAGAGACCTGATTGCGCTGCTTGTGTTAAATCCATCTCTAATAAAAATAAAAATTGGGGCTTTTTTTGCAGGGATTTTTGGTTATAAGTTTTCAGGGGTAAGAGTAGAAACAACAGAAACAGTGACAACAACGTTTAAAGCAATTGCAACGGGAGTAACGAACTCTTAATGTGTTAACGGAGGAGGTTTCCATTAAAATAAGAACAAACCCTAGTTTGGAAACTCTTGAGAGATTTGTTGTTTAGGAGTTTAGAGAGGGTTGTTAAATGATAAGAGGAATGAGCCTGGACCGAAAATTGGAACGTTGGTGAATTGACCGGGAATAGCCGGTAACATCAAGTTTAACTCTAGGTGAAGTGTGAGCTCACGTGGACTAAATTGAGGTCAGGTTCAGTAACACATGACCTGCGCGTTCTCTTTTTTATTTATTTATTTAATAAACTCTCAAGTCCGTCCGACCGCCCGGCCGTCCTTGATTGAGAGCAATTGTAGTTTGGGCCCAAATGTACAATCTGTCTATGGGCTAAAGCCCATTTTCTTGCTTGCTTAAGTAGACAAAACCTTGCGGTTGCTTGTCTATGGAGTCGGCCTCCTCCCTCTCTCATTGGGATTATTTGGGTTTGTTAATTTTGCGACCTGTTCTCGCTATGTTGTTTGTGTTTTCGTTTATATCTATTGGTATGTATGCATTTCCTTTTTTTTTCCTCAGTTTTTCGTTCGTGTGTGACTGTAAATTTGAGGATTTGATTGGTGGAAATTTGATGATCAGGTTGGTTTTTGGCATGGAAGCTAGTGCTTGTGCATGTGTCTTTGGTTCAAGAGATTTTCGGCCCGCGTAAAGATCCCACCAAGCCTAAGCCACTGACCCTTCGAATATCAAGAATTTATGATACCATTGATCCCCGATATTTCACTCCTGCTGGGTAATTTTGTTCTCCTTAATTTTGTTTATTGTTGTTCATTGATTTATTTTATTAAATTAAGAGTTTAGGTCAGAGTCTGCATTTGAAAGTCCTGTACTTTGATTTATGTATATAGTTAATTGGATAGTTCCTTTTTTATTACTGCTGTTGTTGTTGTTGGATTTCCTGGTCGAAAACGGGTCACAAAGTGCGGCTCTTAGCTAAAAATCAATCAAGTAATATTGTGATGATGACTCAATAACCAGGATTTTAGCTGTACTAGTTTTTATCCGGAAAAACGGTAGTGGGTTTCCAGTTGTTATGCTGATCTTGAATACCACGACAGCTGAGAGTGTTTCATAGAACGACCCACAAGGTGTTTTTCATTAGTTTTATGGATACCTGGTCACGAAAAAAAGCATGAGATATCTGTGGGTATTGAGGCAATGCAGTTATCGTTGAATGGTGGGCTTTAGATGGTTGTGTTCATTGATTTTAATGCCATGGATGTGATCTTTGGCATGCTATATATTTCGCATGGGTTTTGGTGGCTTCTTTCGTGGCTATTGTTGGCCTAGTGTGGGTTAGATAGTCTATGAAGAAAATGTAAGGTGGATAGTCAAACCTCACATTGAATGCCATATGAGGCCTTATGAGTTGATCGGTTTCACTTTAGATACAGTATATTGTTTTGATAGTTTGTTCCTGGGAAACAATTGTCTTTATCAAATGTGATTGATTATCATAGTTGCTTGAGAACTCTTTCTTGTGGTGAGGATTTACTGAAAGAAAAGGTCAAGGCAGTAATAATAGAGGGGAGATGTTCCTGTGTTTGACATCGTAGGTTTTTAAGTTTTCCCATGGCTTAGTAAGAAAAGAGGATTCGTCTGGACAATTTCCATTGACTTAATGGGTCTCAGGTTCTTTAAACAAGTAACTTGGGATGGTTGTTGGGCCTTTCTGTGTTGATTCTTTTGCTCTGCAGTTCATCTCTTCAGCTCATAATCTATGATGCACAGCCTAGAAGACATACCAAGTTGAAATGAAGAATAACCTCCTTTGGTTTGTTACGGAAGTTTTGGGCACTTGCATTTGAGGATATCGCATTTCTTCAAGTAGCATTGGAATTAACAAGGTCATGTAGTTTTTGATGCTCAAGTCCAAGAAGGGGAAGAAGGGTGTAATCTTTGATGCTCAAGTTAAGGGGATCTGGGATATAAACAGTGTTCATTGAACAATATGGATATAGGGAGTGTGTTGGTGAAACGTGAAACACAATGATATAATTAAACTTTCTATTAGCATCTAATGTATTATTGAACGAATATCTGTTAGTAAATTATGAATTCTAATGATAGGATTGGTGGCAATGCAGGATTAACAGCTCTAGATCAGCAGCAGATTGAACCTCATGAAATCAAGTTTCAGATGATCATAGACTTATCGGGATTGTGCTTGTACATACGTTTGCCAATACCCTGAAGTTGCATTGATACAAAAGTCAGTTGATCACAGCAGGTTTCCCAATCTGAAGTTCCATGATGTTAATTGTTCGAGAAGCCAACTTCAATCTGAAGTTCCTTGATTCCTGTTAATGCTCCACGTGTCTTTGTCGTTGCTGATTGGTATTTTGTATCAAACGAATTTGTGCTCTAATGAAAAGCTCTTTTAAGTAAACAAGCATTTTTAACCC
>Ga0325405_1005326_pt1 | contig 13083 bp, 6 predicted proteins | sample PopdelMetagenome_21_FD_205663 | JGI IMG/M metagenome (GOLD analysis project Ga0325405, IMG submission 205663) | Populus deltoides microbial communities from Bellville, Georgia, United States - Xylem-Control-R2 | ecosystem: Host-associated > Plants > Phyllosphere > Stem > Wood/Secondary xylem... | reverse complement strand
TATAGCTCTCCTTTTCTTTTCAACATTTCCTTAAAGATTCAAAAACATAAGATGTCAAACATCAAAAGGATGTTTACAACATTATTTAACTTCTCCTTTAGTTCCAGCTAGACGCTGCTAAATCGATTAATGTCACCACTCACAAAAACTTTGACACAATATAAGCATACCAACTTAGTTTTTTTACATCAAATACCAAGTTTATGAGCTTTTCTACAATGACCCCATACCAAATACATTCTTTCTCTACTAGCACTTGACATGAGAATTGAAGGTTAAGATGATTGGGTTGTTGAAAGATCACTATTAGGAGTACTACCATCATAAAATAACATTTTAAAAACTTATATTAAACCAAATCAAACATAAATTATCACATTATATTTACCTAATTAACAATACATTTGAAATTATCGCATTAGATGCAACAAGATCAAATGGCAAATATAAAAAGTAATATTATATTTGGCAAGCGTTACTGATATTCATACTTTCTAGCAATTTTCACAGCATCAGTTAATAAGATGTTGCATGGATATCCTGCATGAACTTGCCCCATTTATCAAAGTGACAGTGGACCACAGTATGTTAAGAGTACAATAACACAAAGATTATCCTGCATGTTTAACAAGTAAATATATTTGAAATTATCACATTAGATATAACAAGATCAAATGGCAAATATAAAAGTAATATTATACTTGGCAAGCATTATTGGTATTCATACTTTCTAGCCATTTTCACTGCATCAATTAATAAGATGTTGTCCTGTCCTGTCCTGTCCCTCACTTACAATGAGTCATGTATAAACCTATCATACCTTCTAGCAAAGGACTAATTAATGGACCATGCAAATCACTCCCAGAATACTCTTGATTGGGTTTTGATTGATACCACTGTATTTATATATACAGTCCATAGATTATAAGGAGAGACCCAGAATTTCCCTAGACCTTCCAGAGGAATGGATGTTATGACTTGTCAAGATTTCTATAGCAGGACCCAAGTAGAAGATATCAAGAAAAAAGGAAATAAATGACAAGATATAGAAAAGCAAAAGGAGTCATCCAATATCCTGATGAAAAATCCTGTGTGTACATTATTATTTTGTTTCGAGACTTTTAGGTAGATGATAAAATAAGTTTCTGTGTTTTGTTCATGAAAAACAAGCCAACTTACCACCCGAACCAGACTGCCAAAGGTTTTACCATAATTTCTAGTTCTAACATTAGAATACAAATTTAAGCCAATGCCAGATTTTTGCATTTTCTAGGAAACATAATAATACAGTCGCTGATGCAAGATAATGCAGAGTTAAACCTATCAACTAACAAGAAGTTACATTTGGATAATCCGCGCCGTTAATTAACCAAGAAACTTACAGTACTGCTACCTGGTCTTTATTTGTACTTTCTTTAGAAAATCTTACAGACCCAAATTCAATAATCTTAGTATGGAACCAGTACTCAAATAGGAAAGACTATTTGAAAAAAGATAATACAGGACAGAAACAAAGACAAATTCATGGAGAAGTTTACTTGCCTTAACTTGAAAGTAATCAAAGCTCGACTATAAGTCTTTTGCGTGTGGCTTAGGAAGAAGAGATTAACCTTTCTTTGCAACGGGTGTGGCTTCAATTGATGGCTTCAATTGAAGGATTTGGACCATGTGAAAAAGAGATTGGCGGGAGGAACAGTACAGATTTTTTTTTTGCGACGGGTGTGGCTGCTCTCGCTTGAAGACTCTTAATACATAATAATAATAATAATAATAATATAAAAAGTCTCACCCGGGTTTTTCCATGTGGAATTCGTCTCGTGTCAACTTGTTGGATCGATTAAGTTTTTTCAAGTTAAATTCTTTGTGATATTTTTAACACGGCCTTAGATTTGGATTATCCAGCCGAGTGAGGTTAAATTTTAAAATTATAATTCTTTACTTAAAAATATATTAAAATAATTTTTTATTTTTTTTACTTTTAATATTAATACATTTAAATCCACCATAAAACAATATCAAAAGAGCAGTTAAGCCACTCCATCCTCATGGTCACTCATTTCTATTAAATTCAAAATGATAATTGAGTATTAAAATTAAAAGAAAAATATAGAATAAAAATGTTGGGTTTGTTTTAAATTATAGATTAGATGAAACAAGAATATTCTTATATTTAGTCTATATTAAAACCTAAAGTTGTTATATTTGAGGGTAAGATTTGTTTATGAGTGCTTTTATTCTTTATACTTTGGTAGCTAGAGAAAGAAAAGAAAAAAAAATGAGTTTTGGGTTATCTTGGAATTTTAGATAAGAGAGTAATTTTATGAGACCTTGTAATCTCCTACTTTTTCATAGTGAATTTGTATGATCGTCTCGCTCATAGAGTAAACCTAAGTTACTAAACCACATAAATTTTGTGTGTGCTCTTGTATGATTGATTGTGTTTGTCTTTTATATTTATCTATTTGCTAATTGGTTTGGGATTTTAAGGTTGTTTTCGCTATAAAATGCTATCAGAGTTAGCTTGGTTATGAGTTGGCTTTTGCAATGACGATAAAAGTAACATCGGTGATAAAGTTTGATATAGAAAACCTTAATGGTAGGTACAAATTTAAGTGTGCCTTGTTGTTCAACAAGGTTTATTTAAGGTACTAAAAGTTGTAGACAGTTTGTCTAAGGGAATTGATAATAAAGAGAAAGAAAGATTTCATGGAACGTACACATAGTGCTATTCAGCTTTGCTTGTCTGATTAGGTTCTGAGAGATGTTGTTGAAGGGACTACAACTGCTGAATTATGGACAAATTTGAAAACTCTTTACATAACCAAATCTCTAATGAACTAATTATATTTAAAGCATCGGTTCTATACTCATTGGATAAAAGAAGGCATGCCCTTTAAAAACCATCTTGATGAATTCAATAGAGTAATTTTATATTTGTGAAATCTTGGTATTAAGATTGAAGATAAGGACCAAACTTTGATGTTATTGTGTTCATTACCCCTATCTTATGATCATTTTATTGATATTTTATTGTATAAAAGAGATAGTCTTATTTTAAAAAAATGTCAAAGCTTTCTTAAACTCTAGGGAGTTAAAAAAATGAGGGGTAGATGGTCATGATGATGATCATGAAGAAGGCTTAATTATGAGGGGTATAATAAATAATAAGGGTTCGAGTAATGGAGGTATGTTTAAATCAAAATCAAAGTCTAGAAAAATTAAATGCTTTGAATGTTATGAAGTAGAACACTTTAAAAAGAACTATTATAAATAAAAAGATAAAGGAAATTATAAGAAAACCTCTGATGCTATAAATATTCCTGGTAAAAGGAAAATCTTGATGATGTTGCAAGTGTACTGATATCTATTGGTAGGTCAAATGATGAGTGAATTCTTGATTTGGATTACACATGTTATATTTTTCCTAATATAAGTTAGTTTGACACTTATAAAGTTGTTAGTGATACTATTTTATTAGGAGACAACAAAGGACTTTCTATTGTTGGTGTGAGTACAATTTGAATTAGGATATATGTGTTATTGTTAGAACACTAAAGGTTTAATATATTTTAGAGATGAAAAAGAATTTAATTTCTTTGACTCTTATTAATTCCTAAGGTTATAATTATTGTGCTAATGATGGAGTTTTGAGGGTTTGTAAGGGTGATTTTATTGTGATGAAAGAAAAACTGGTTAATGGCCTCTATTATCTTTAAGGTTTAACAATTATTGATTTAGGTAGTGTATTATTTGTGGTTGATTTGGATAATGCTTTCACTTAATTATGGCATGTATGGTTGGGATATATGGATGAGAAAAAAATGATAAAGTTAAGCAACTGAGATTTGTTGGGTAGTAAAAAAACAAGTAAATTGGATTTCTATAAGCATTTTGTTTATAGCAAACAGTGCAAGGTGATTTTCAATATGGGTACTTCATTATGCTAAGGGTATTGTGGATTATATTCATTTTGAACTTTGGGGTTCTTCTTTTGTTATGTCAAAAGGTGAATCACAATATCGATTGACATTTATTAATGATCACTCTAGAAATGTCTAAATGTATTTTTCAAAAAGAAAAAGTGATGTGCTCATCACCTTTAAACGGTGAAAAACCTTGATTGAGAAGCAAACTAGTAAGAATATCAAGCATTTAAGAACTGATAATGGTTTGGAATTTTTCTTTAGTAAGTTTGATTGGTTTGGTATGAATAAAAAAATTGCTAGATATCTCATTGTCAGGAATACACCATAATAAAATGAGGTTATAAAATGTATGTACAAGACACTCTTAGAAATAACACGTTGTATGTTTTCAAAAGCTGGATTGTCAAAAGACTTTTAGGTTGAAACAATTAATATAGTTTGTTACACGGTGAATAAATCTTCTTTGATAGTTTTAGAGGTGAAGACTTTATATGAGGTATAATTTAGTTATCCTGATGATTATTATAAACTAAAAGTATTTAATTGTCTTGATTATGCTCATCTTATGGAAGATAAACTTGGGCTGAGAGTAAGGAAATGTATATTCCTAGGCTATACATCCAGGGTGAAGAGATATTAGTTGTGGTATATGGATCCCAAGTCACTTAAGTTTATTACTAATAAAGATATGAGATTTGATGAGTATGTTATGTTCTATAAGGAAAAAAAACCAATTGATGTTAATATTGATATGAACTAAGGTACTAGCAAGTAGGCGGAGCTTGAGGTTATAGCTTCAAATATAGTGTAGAAATATGCTTCAGTTAAGCCTATTGAGAAAATGGTGCGGGATATTGTTGATAAAAACACATATGAAGAACAACCTTACAATATTGATACAAGAAAACAAATAAAAGCACCTATTAAGTATGATTATATTGATTTAGTTAATTTTACCTTGAATGTAACAGAAAATCTTGATGATCATGAGCCTTGTTATTATAAATAGGTAATTTCTTGCAAAGAATCTTCTCAGTGGATGTTTGCTATGAATAAAAAGGTTAGGTCTCTTTATAAAAATCAAACATGAGAGCTTGTTAAACCACCATAGAGCTAGAAGATTGTTGGTGCAAATATAAAAGGAAAGATAGAATCCTAGGGGTTAAAGATACAAGGTTTAAAGCACACATAATTGTTAAGGGCTTTACACAAAAAGAATGTATTGACTTTAATAAAATGTTCTCTTTACTTATAAAGTACAATTTCATTTATGAATTTCTAGCTATAATTGCCTTGTTTAACTTAGAACTTGAGCAACTAGATGTTAAAATAACTTTTCTATATGGTGAGCTAAAGGATAAGATCTATATGCATTAGCTAGAGGGTTTCATTGATCAAGGTAAGGAAGACCATGTATGCTTATTGCAGAAGTCATTGCATGGCTTGAAGTAGTCATTAAGGTAATGGTATAAAAGGTTTGGTACTTTTATGCTTGAACATAATTACTTTAGGAGTGAATATGATAGTTATGTGTATTTCATGAAGCTCTTAGATGATTCTTTTATCTACTTCTTATTGTATGTTGATGACACGTTTATTGCCTTTAAGAACATGTCTGAGATTAATAATTTGAAGAATCAGCTGAGTAGTGAGTTTGAGATAAAGTGTTTGGGTATAACCAAAAAGATTTTGGGTATGGAGATACATAAATATCAAAGCGCTAGCAAGTTATACTTGTTATAGAAGAAGTATTTTAAGAAGGTACTTGAGCGTTTTGGTATGCAAAACTACAAGCCAGTAAGTGTTTCACTTGCAACCCGTTTTACGTTATCTTTAGCCTTTTCACTAGAAAATAAGGATGAGAAGAAGTACATATCATGTGTTTCATATGCTAGTGCAGTTATAAGTAATATATATGTTATAATTTGTACCCGCTAGATATTTTATATGTTGTTAGTGTGGTTAATATATTTATGAGAAATCTTGGTAAAGTTCACTAACATATAGTGAAATAGATATTTCGTTATCTTAGAGGTGATATGTTGATTTGGTATATGACAGGGGTAATAACACTAGAGGTAGTGCTGAGGGATTTGTAAATTCAGATTATATAGATAATTTGGATATGAGAAGGTAATTGACAAGTTATATTTTCACTCTTTTAAGGTTTGTCATTAGTTGGGAAGTAATTTTCAATCCATTGTTTCCTTGTCTACATCAGAGGTTAAATATATGGCATTGACACAAGCAAAAAGAAGTTTTATGGATGAGAGGTTTGGTTAGTAATCTTAGTTTGTCACATAAGTTGACTGTTGTGCATTGCGATATCTAGATTTGCTATACATCTAGGCAGGAATTGAATGCATCATAAAAAGACCAAACATATTAATGTTAGGTATCATTATATTCTAGATATCATGTCAAAGATTGCTATAATTGAGAACTTTGCAAATATGTTGATGAAGCATATCTCTGTAGTCAAGTTCAAGCATTGCACAGACTTGATTGTTTATGTAGTGCTTGAGAAGTATTTGGTGAAGGAGATTAAAAAGGATTTCAAGTTTCGTTAGTTAACTCAATTTACATGAAGGTGGAGATTTGTTAGGTTTATCTTAAATTGTGGGCTCAAGTGAGAAAAAATATATTCATGTACTTAATCCATATAAAAACCTAAAGTTGTCATATTTTAGAGTAAGACTTATTTGTGAGTGATGAGTGATTTTATTCTCTACACTTTGTCGTTAGAGAGAGGAGATAAAAAAAATAAGTTTTGAGTTATTTTAGAAATTTGAATGAGAGGGTGTTTGAGAGTGCGGTAACGGTTGTTTTTCAAAGTGCTTTTCGTCTAGAAATGCATCAAAATAACTTTTTTTTTAAATCACTTTTTATATTAGCACATCAAAACAATTTAAAAACATAAAAAAAATTTAAATTTAAGCAAATGTTTTTAAAAAAATTTCATGGAACGCATTCTCAAAGTGTGTTAATATGATAAAATGTTTAAACTACAAGGACCTCCTAAGAAATGTCGAAAAACTTTTATGATTTTTTTAATAAAACCTCAAAAATACCATTCAATTATTTAGATAATATCGATTTTATCTCTAAACAAATTTTTATATCAATATTATTCCTAAATTTGAAGTAATTCTTAAATAAAAACTTGCATTCATTTTTAAAGCTTTCTACCTGTATTTCTATATAAATTATAATATTTTTATATAATCTACATCATTTTATAGGAACTTCATGTTTTCCTTTTAGTGAAGCTAATAGAAGTATCTATAATGAAATCAAAATAGCTTAGGGATAAATTTGATACTAAAAATAGTTTGGGTGTAAAATTGAGAGTACCACAATAATTTGGGGATAAACAGCAGAGAGGGATGATCTGAACTGTCATCTCGTGTTAATTTACCGATTCTTACCATATACAGTAGAGTTTGAGTAAATTCTATCAAAGAAAATGCTTGTGGTCAAGTTATCAACAATGAAGATTTGTTTATGGCAATACAAGTAGGTAGACAATGGATGGAAAGAGAAGAAAAACAAGGTACTCAACTCCCTTTTTTTTTTATCAATCCAGTAGTATATGAATGGATTTCACTAGCTTGCTTTCAGTTCTTTATAATCAACATGGATTTTTGTGTTTACTTCCTTCTATCTATAATGTTTTTCATGTCCTTTCTTGATTGCATTGTACACTGAGTAATGTGTTTTTATTTATTTTTCCACTTTTATTTACTTCTAGGATCTCTCTAGTCTTTTCTTCGAGTTGTAATGTTCGTCAGTATTAACCTAATCAGCTTCACTCAATGACAATCTTAACTCTTTGCTGCCATAAGTGCCTTTCTTTATCCTATGTAAAACCCTTCTTGACTCAATTATGTAAATTTTATATGTATATTATTCCCTTTGCTACCAGATGCGATTTTTGTTGAATCTTTCAACTCTTGAGTTAAGGTTAATTGATATGCTCTTTATATTTTTTAAAATATGTGTTTGCATCAATTTATCTATATTCCTTGTCTTCATACTATGATGAGCTCATTCTTGCCCATTTTCTGTTGTCATTAGATGCTTTCCTTGTGCCATGGCCATTCATATCAATCAAGACAGACACAGTGGCAGTTCATTCAAGCTTAGGATAAAGCCAGCCAGCCATTGTTCTTGATAAGGATAGGTTAAACATCCTAAGATTTTGGCTGAAAACCAGCTGATTTTACCCCAAGAATTGACTGCAGTAACAGAGTGTGGATGAAATTGTGAGTAAGTTGGGCTTGCTTCTTCAGTCATATTATAACTCAGAAAAGGTTTCATTATGATAATCCATATAAAAGGATTAGTTTACTAATATGACTTTAAGAATTCTTTGTCATCACCCCTCGTACTAATTTCACTGCAATGATATGTATTTTTAAGTTCAGCTTACTATGCTTCTTATGCTGAATTATTCCTTTAAATCATGAACTGAAGAGAAGAGATAAGAAGGATTGAATAGTTATTGGAGTTGACTCAGAGAAATAAATGCAGTATTTTAGTTCTCTCCCATTCAAGATACTAAATTTTATTTTGATCAACCCCTAAATAAATCTAACACGCTCTTAAAAAACTTAACCTTGGATTCGACAACCAAGAGATATAATCCACTCCAAACTTGGTTGTATAACGAATCCTGACATATGAATATCCAAAAGACAGAGTCAATTGTGCTTAATAACATTTGAGTTTGTTGTTGCATTTCCCTTTAACAATAGAGAAGAATAGATTTCTTTATGGAATAACATTTCAATCAATGCAATCAATCACCCACATCAAAAGATTTCAGAAAGCTATTAGAATCCGCTTTGCCTCTGCACCCTCTATCATTTTGGTGTGTGCTAATGCAAAGAAGTAAAAAGAGAAAAAAAATCTTAATCACTATCTATCTCTCTTTATATTTTAACTCCTGAAAGATTTTTCTTTACATGCATCAAAACTATGCTAATCAACCACCTCAAGCTTATCAGCAAGAGTAGGAGAGATCCCTTGAATCTCCCAAGACACTCTCTTTCCTTAATTCTCCCTAGATATCCAAACTATGCTTTGTTCATAGCTAACCTACACATTACATCTGAACTCAAATACTGCTGTAAATGGCATTTGATATCACCTTCTTTACCATTACACCAAAGTTCCTTTACATCTTCTCCAATGTTTATTAAATGTCAAGTATTTTTCCTTGTAAGAAAATAAGTGAGAATAGAGAACAATAGTGAATTGGAAGAGTAAAGTAAACTAAAATGTATCCGATTACATTGCTTTTAGAGTGGAAAGAACTTTAAATCCTTTGCATGGGATCCTAGATGTAAACAACAATCCAAATCTAGAAGTATTTTGGTCTTTTTTTCCAATACCTCCCAGCTCATAGGTCATGCCTCCTTTATTATTAAGACAAATTTGGTTTATGATAGCAGAATTGTGTAAAAGGATCCATATAGTTAACCTCAACTAGTTTGGGATTAAAGGTCTATTGTTGTGATCGTTGAATTATCAAAAGAAGGGAATTTGGAAAAGCAAAAGCTAGCTAATTGTTGTTAAATAGGTCATGAAGGCTTTAAATCACCTATGATGCTCAAATTATCTGTGGATTGCTTTACAAAATATCCCCATGCTGAAGAAAGGGATCTAATATCCCTCATATCTACATATTGAGAACCATTTGTTGAACTCATATTTCTTCTAGCATGGACACAAGATTTTTCTAGTCTTTTCTTTGTAAACATGCCCTCTTTTCTTTTTACATTATTTACAACTGCAACGTACATATTTACTCTTTTACACTAGTGTTCATTCTCCTAGATGCTCAGTCCTTACTCTTGTTGTCAGTATTTTTCAAGATAACCGCTTAGGTGCTTAGTTACACCTTGCTTGATAATCTCAAGGTTTCATTAGTAATATTATATCCTTATTGGCACAATAGTCGTTATAACTTGTGATGTTAGGAAAAAGTGATCTGGCTCTTGTTATTTTGGATGAATAACATGGATATTGTCCTTCAGACATAATTTTGATATAATATTAACAAAAAAAAAACTAAAAGTCATAGTGTATGCACTGTACACCCGCTCATAAAACATTGTGGACCACCACAATGTTTGTTTTTGGCCTTTATGTTTTCTTTATTTCACTTTTTAATTATTTATTTATTTTATTATTGGAAAGTTCATTGTTTCGCATTTAAGCTTGGGAAACTGTTTCGGTTGGCTTATTATGAGGTGCTTGGGGTGGAAATAGCATACCTTGACTATTGATTTATAGATATTAGGAAAAAATATAGCCCCTTTTCGTCTCTGGAGGGAAGAAGAGAAGAAACCAAGCATGAAAACTAAGGGGATGAGAGAAAAGAAAATGAGGAAAAGAAAAAAAAAAGAATAGATTGCTAAAGCCACATCAAAGCTACGTTGCCACCATACGTCTCATTGAAAGGAAGCTCTTGTCGAGACGATTCCAACAACACCAAGAAAAATCATCATTAGAGCTCAAAGGAAGTTGCATAAGCCGCCTCAATGCTGCAACCTTCCTCACAGGTTGGCACGTGAGTTACATGCTCCATACAATTCAAAAAAAAAATTATATCTGATTCTTGGGTAACTCTTCAATTCAACCTTGATTTTATCTCATCCAAACCCATGAAGGTTAAAACGGGGAGAGAAAACAGGAAAGGAAAAGAAAGAGACAGATGACCCAATTGTGTTAGCTCATCGTGGTTGTGTCCATAACCTGGGTCACAAATTTAGCGAGTTAACCACGTCTCATCCAATATGTCACTATCTTTTCATTTCACCTCCTAAACTTTTTGTTTCAATTTAATCCTTTGAAAATTCGTTGTTTCGTATTTGAGCCTAAGAAATTATTTTGATTGTCTTGTCGTGAGGTGCTCAGGGCAGTGATAACACACCTTGACATTTGATTTATGCTTGATTTTGCAAAAGAAGAAGAAGAGGGTTTTTGTTGCTTGAAAAAAGTTAAGGATGTAAGGATGTAATTTGATATTATGCATAGAACTAGGGTATTTGTTTTTGGTCATTGTTTGCCCCTTTTTTTGGTGTTTTTTTCTCCAAAATTGCTATGGGTTCAATTTTAGTCCTATTAGACTTTGCAATTTTCACTTAGATGTGAAATTTTATTTTGTTTATTTTTCAATCTATAGTTTGAGAGATGAGAGAAAATGTGATAGGAAAATGATGAAGGAAAGAGAAAGTCGGTGGTTGGTAAAATTCTAGTGATAAAATATGTCGTTTTTTAGTGTCAATGATTGTGATAGATATTTTTTTTCAACTTAATTTTGTATTTTATTTTACCAATTTTGAGGTGTTTTAAGTTGGAAAGTTAATTTTTTTGAGGTTATTAAAATGTTTATTAGGTGTTTTCTAGTGAAAATAGGTTGAAAAATATATTTATGGGTAAAAACAATATCTAGCCCAATTTTTCAATTACCTTTATGGTGGTGAAAATCTAGGCTTTGAAATGATGCTTAGTCTGCCATAACGAACGAGGTGTTCTTTGTTGGTTTTTTTTTTTAGGGGTTGTAACATGTCATCAATCATTTTAGCCAAGAAAAAAATGGAAAGGCTTGGCATGCGGGCTTAAACGCATGACCTTTTATTTCCATGGGCTAGACATATTGACCCACGTAAGCACATATGTTTGATTTTTTTTTCTTTTTTATTTTTTTCTCTTAAATTTAAATTATTATTTTTTTGTTCTTTTCTTTAATTTTATTTGGTTGCTATGTTGTGAATGTTTATTTTTAGTATAGTATGATTAAATGAGAAGTTTGTTTAAAAAAATATTAAACCTGAGCAAGTCCATAACATGGGTCACAAGTTTTGAGAATCAGCTAAGCTAGCCGTTTCAATCCACATTGGCTTGTTTGAGATTGTGGTAGCGGTTGCGGTTCAAAATGCTTTTCACTTAGAAATGCATTAAAATAAAGTTTTTTATAAAAAAATTATTTTTCACATCAGCACATTAAAATGATCTGAAATCATAAAAAAATTAATTTTAAGTAAAAAGATTTTTAAAATTTTGAGGGAATGTTGTTTACATCGCATTCCAAACATGGCCTAAATATGGTCATCTTAATATTTTAAAAAACGTTAAAGCCACAATGCCTTGATATTTTTCTTTTTAATTCAAATGGTGTCTTGAAAACACCACGTTTCATATCAACATTTCTTATTGAGATTCATTTAAATTGATTAATTAAAAATGTGATTGGAATATTATTTGATACGAATGATTTTTTTTAGGAATACAACATATTAACGAGCAATCTTTTTGCAAATCTCTGGATAATAATTTCTTTTCTGATATTTAATGTAATTGTTTTTCTTTACGTGTTTATTTTTGTTATCATATAATTAGATAAAAAAAATAATTTATAAAAAAGTTGTTAAACTAATCGGCCCCATAACCCGTGAGGCAGGTTTGGCATGTTAGCACAAGTAAAAAAAAGAAAAAAAGGCATCGCCTTAAAATTTTTTTAGAAAAAAACTAAAATGCCGATAGCTTGAAATTTGTTTTGAAGCCAAATTAGATTTTTAACGTGCCATGCCGAGCCAACTAGGGGGAATATTTTTGGTTCGGTTCGGTTTTTACTTAAAAAACCAACCAAACTGAATTTATTTATTTTTAATTTAAAACTGAAACCGGTTCAAACCGATATTTTTTGTTCGGTTTGGTTAATTATGTAAAAATTGAAAAAATTGATAATCGAGTTTTGTTTCATGTGAAGAGCAAGTTGATGCCAACAACAACAAAGTGAAGAAGATAGATGATAAATTGATTAGTCTAAATGGCAAGAATTTCAGTCATGTACAAGTGCAAAATAATGATCCTGGCTAATAAGATTTCCACCAACTCATAAAAATTCAAAACAGCCTAGAAAATCCATGAAACCAGGATAGATAAGAGAAGTGCAGATCCCTTTTATGCAAAAACATGTGGAAAAAGTGCACATCCCTTTTATGCAAAAGAAAGTTTTCTATCACTTCATGAAGTGTTCACATGTCAAGACAAATATAATATGAAAGAGGAAAAGATCAAAAACATGTGGAAAGAATGCACATCCCTTTTATGCAAAAGTAAGTTTTCTATCTCTTCATGAAGTGTT
>Ga0325405_1005325_pt1 | contig 13085 bp, 8 predicted proteins | sample PopdelMetagenome_21_FD_205663 | JGI IMG/M metagenome (GOLD analysis project Ga0325405, IMG submission 205663) | Populus deltoides microbial communities from Bellville, Georgia, United States - Xylem-Control-R2 | ecosystem: Host-associated > Plants > Phyllosphere > Stem > Wood/Secondary xylem... | reverse complement strand
TATTGGGAGGGGCCAAAAGAGCAGGATGACCACATTATCTTGGCATAAGAATTCTATTTCCTGGACATTTTTATACCATAGGAATGAATTTCAATGATTAGTATGGAGAAATACTCTTTTTAGTGGCAAAGGAAAATGATTTAGCCATGGTTGATTAGAACCTGGACCAGTTACAGTGTTACATAGAGAAGAAGTACTACCATTGACACCCTCTCTGTGATAGAACCTGGACCTTCTTTTTCAAGTGGGAACTCACTGTTGATTAGCTGATGGAAGGTTAGATCATTGGCCGTTGAGTCGTGAATCTTGACCAAATTGTGATGGACTGCGCATACATTGACATTTGAAGTTTGATTTCTCAAGCATTTTGAAGGCAGAGGAGATTTCTCCTAAATTTGCTTTCTTTTTGTTGCAAAATCATTAATGATGATTCCGGTTCTGATCCAGGGCTTTCCTGAAATCTTGAAAGGATTTCCATTGAGTCCATATATAACAAGATACCTTCCACCTTTCGATGAATTTGAGGTTGATCGCTGCATACTTCCAAGAGGGGCATCAACAGTGTTTCCTGCGATTCCAGGCCCGTCCATTTTTCTTGTCGCGGCTGGGGAGGGTACAATGTGCACAGAATCATCCAAAGATGTAGTTATGGAAGGAGATGCCCTTTTCGCACCTGCCAACACTGAGATTAACGTATCAACTCCATCTGAATTGCATCTGTATAGGGCTGGAGTGAATAGCAGATTCTTTCAAATCTTGTGAGTCGGTATACACGACAGCTTTCTGTTCTTGGATTGATTCAGTTTTCATGCCTTCTACTATTTATTTTCAAGATTATATTTACTCGTGTATTGCATTATATATAACATGGTATTCTAACTTATCGTGTAAATGCAACTAAAATATAGTAAAAGTTATAGTCATAATCATGTATACTGTTATTTGAGGTTATATATATATATATATAGAGAGAGAGAGAGAGAGGATCAATGAAAAGTTTTTTTTTTAAAAAAAAAAACTCTAAATTCTAAAATTCGACAAGCTACATAAAAGTATATTTTTCAAATATATATATATATATATATATATATATATATATATATATATTTTGCGATTATAGTTTATGCTTCCCACATTCTCAAGTAAAGGGAGTTAATTCTAATTTAAATTGAGTCCTACATATTTATTTGATTTATTTCGTGAATAAATATGTAATTTATGAAAGAAGACCTAGATCAAATGTTTATTTTTGTTTGTGCAATACTGTTGAAAATATACAAATATAACTTCTATGAAAAATATTCATTACCAAATTTGAATGTTTATTAAATAAACATGTTTGATTTTTAAATAATTCTATATAAATTTTGATAATTATGATTAAATTAATTTGTTTAACTCTTGAACCATATAAAATAATCTTTAACTAGACTTTAATAATACTTAAGACATGAATTGATCATTATTAATTTAAACAATCATTTTCTATTACATATGACTTTAATATAAATTTACAATACATACATGAATAAAAAAATGTATTTTATATATTTTAGATTTTAGTATTCCGTGCTTTCTATTGACTTGTTTTTAAAAAATTGGCTATCAAGTGAATTTTGTGGTTAAAAATATTTTAAAAAATTTTTGAATTTTTTTTAAAATAATATTTTTATATTTTTTAAATTATTTTAATATGATAATATCAAAAATAATTTTTTAAATATATTTCTAAATAAAAATTATTTTAAAAACAATCACTGTTACAATTTTAAATGCTATTTTTTTTTATAAAAGAAAAGCAATTTGACGCACTTTAAAAAGCATCAAGCCATCAAGATGTTGAAGAAACAAAACCAAAATCATCTCCATTGCAAGCCACAACCATCACAAATGTACAAGCTTTTATCGGCATAAAGTGAACTGATAACACTCCTGACATCTGAGCAAATCGATTAACAAGATAAGCTTCTACTGTAAGAATTTTTGTGGATTCTTCTACGTCTTTCGGCCCGCCCATAAATGATAAATATAAGAGTACTATGTCGACCTAAGAATGATACAGACTTGAAGAATTTCTTTTCCAAACTTCCTTCTGCCCACTGAAACTCCATCGGCCAATCTCCCACCTGTCTTTGCACAATTGAGAATACCCTGCCATACACTACAGGGCAAGAAAAAAGAAGTAGTGATCTCTACATTCTGAAGAACTTTTACAAAATAGACACTTATTATCACTCGATCTTCCCCATCTAAGCTGCCTTTGCCTTGTAGCCAATCTATCAAATACTGCAAGCCATGAGATAAAGCTATGTCTTGGAATCATAAAGGATCCGCAAACTAGTTTGATAGCCTCCCAGGTGCTTTTAATAGAAAACATGCCACTCGAGATGCACATCCCATAGAATCAGCAGCTTTGGTACTAGGGTAGATAGAAGAACCACATAAAGACGCTTGAATTTACAAGACTTCCAGATCTGTCAGCAAGCCAAGTCCAATATTCAAACCCATTGAATTGGAGGAGTCATAACCAACGCTCTTGCCATATTTGTTAACGAGGGCTCCACGAGGATGCCATAAATCCCACCAAACACAATCACAAAATGCTTGATCATTCCTCTAGCCATAGGCCTCGGTAAAACAGACATGCATGCAAGAGGAAAGGGGCATCTCATGCATCCATTAATACCCCAAACACTACATACACAGCTGTTAAGCCAGACTGCAATGGGATGCAAGAACAGCACGCAAAATCACCTACAACCAAACTTCTGAGGAAGTGACATTTTCCACAACCAACAATCCGCATGAATTTTTTGATAAATCCATAGGACATTCAACCAAATTCAAGTGCATAGTAAAAGAAACATCGAAGAAAGTTTTATCCTATTCAAAATGACATTCAACCAAATTCAAGAGTCAAAATTTGAAGTAGGATCCTATCTGCTGCAATTATAGAACTCTTGAATAAAAAAGTACAAATAACCATCAACTTCAGGCTTCTGTTACGGGGAAATCAAAAACCACATCTTTTCCTGTAAGCTTCCTGTAAACTCCAGCATACGACTCCAGCTTGTACTCGGTGTTGTTGCGCTCCTTGGGATCCAAGAAGATCTGACACAAACAAGAATATAAAAAGAGAATTCATGAGAAGGGCAGAGGTTATGGTTATTGAGATTCAATACCAACTACAATTTTCAGTTCCTTAGGCTTAAATTGTCAAGACTACCTTGCTAATTTTGGACCCATCAATCCTGTATCTGGTGCGTTTTCCAACAATCTCAGCAGGATACACTAAATCCTCAAGCATGGCTTCATGCACGGCAGTTAGGGTGCGGGAACGGGGGCGCTGAACAGCAGAGCCTTTCTTGGGTGGACGCACAATCCTTCGGGTAGCAAGCAGAACAACATCCTGCCGGATTATCAGAGGAGCAATTGAAACATAGCTCGGAATTCAGATTCAAACAAGTATTGAGCTGAAACTGGGATTGACTTTATATACTCATCATGATAAGGAACCATAAATGCTGGGCAACCTTCCTATAGGGACTTAAGCCTGCAGCCTTGAGGTTGGACCCTCAAGACTTTATACTGCCCCTCCATTACAGATGTAGAAAACTAAGAGTACAAGATAATGTTACCTTCCCACTGAACTTTTTCTCCAGCTCTCTAACAAGGCGAAGATGAACCTTGCGATAAGACTTCCTCAGTCTATAGGGAACATAAATGACAATAGCTTTACGATTTCCAGCAACATCTATTTGACTGCAAAATTTACGAAGTTTAGATTAGAAAATATACTGGCACCAGAAGGAAAATAGAATATTGAAAGAAAAAGACAGAAAAGTTTCACTAGGAACAAGCAAGCATACAATTATTTACGTACACTGCAGAATTTATGAAGAGATCTTTTAGCTCACTTTTCAGGTCTGAATTGCTATTTTCCAAATCAAATAAAGCCTGCAGAGGAAAAGCATATAGAATACATCATAGACAACTCAGTTAATCCAAGAATCCAAAGTACTTGAATAGAAACCTAAGGATCTAACCTGGGCAACTGTCTCCTCAAACTCGGTGGGTTCAGCATCCTTGTCCTTTTGGATCTTCTTCTTTGTGGTGAACATCTTCACAGATCTAAATAGTAACAGCAAAAGATTATATTCAATAACGAACAAGAATTGTCAAGTCAAATTCATCACAATAGACATCTGCACATTCTTTTGTGAGTTGTCTACTTAATGGGACCTAATTTCGAGTCATACATCCACAATAAGTTTCCTTCTACATTTTTCCATAAACAAACTACAAGTTGGAGAACAAAACTTCCATGAATGATGAATCCATCAAGTGGTATAACGACAAAGTGTAGACCAAACTCCAAACTTGTCTTCTTTTTTTATCATAATTCCAAACTCGATCAATACAAGTCATTCGCTGTAGAAAAACGATTTCTCTTTTCATCATCCTAACAGCCCACTCACATTTTATCTTCGTTCAATTTATAAACAAAACGATGACATTGCATCAAATCTAAGCACACACATACGCAAATGGCAAGGTTTATGAATCAGCCTAATCTAGGGTTTCTACACAGTAGATGACCACAAAAGTACACACCAGACAGCAGCTTTAAGCTCTCAAATAAGAGCCAAGTAAGAGAAAATAAAAACAACCCATTTCCTTTTGGAGACAAAAGGAGCCATATAACAAAACAGATGTCAAGATTCAATCTTTAACGAGAAAGCAGTTGATGAACAAGAATAAAAAAAACAGCCCATATGATCTAGAAGCTAAAATAGTCACAGCAAGCAAATACATAGCAAGTAAAGTCTCTGATTAGAAGGCTTGGCATTTAATAAGAAGGGAATTTAAAGAGAACCCATTAGTGTTTATGAGGTTTACCAAATAGAAGGCGCCCTGGTTGCTGCCGATGCTGCTGCTGAGAGACGACGACAGTGATCAAAGGAAGTGGCTGTCTTTTGGGTTTAATAAGAGGGAGATCTAGGGTTTTAGTTTGGCTATGCTTTGAACGGTTAGGATTGGTTGAGGGAATTTTACATGGCTTCTTATTTTTAATTTGGGCCGGCAAAGTCATACGGCAATGCCCATTGTTACTTTTCTATTATTGTAGATTAGTTTTTCTTGAAATTTATATTGAATTATATATAATAGTTTAATTAAGATCCTATTGATTTATAGGATAGATAATAGATTTTAAACCGGTTTGGTAGTCGGCTTGGTCTAAGACCTAGATTCTAGGTTCTGACCAGGTCATTAGGTTACTTGAGTTATTTTTTAAAAAAATCAAAACGAAATCGTTTTAGTAAAAAAAAATGTCAACGGGTTGCAACCGGGTCACCGGGTTAACCCTCCAGGTCATACTGGGTTTTTTATTCTCCTGTTTTTTTTTCAACCCAACCCGGTTCCAGCCCTCGGGTCCAGAATTGACCTGCCAGGCCGGGTTTTAAAACTATGGGATAGATGAAGTTTAATAATAATAGTTTTTTTTTCATTTGCAATATTTTCTTAAGTTTTTTTTATTAATTCAAATATTTAATCCCTGCTTATTCTTTCCTTTTATTTTGTTGGGAAAAATGTTGGCCTAGCTTGGGAAAAACTTATTATTTGCATCAGCATAGCTATAGTTTTTGTAGAATTAAATAAATTATGTAAAACATGTTGAGCTTTCTTTCATTAATTATTGGTAGTTGAAAGAGACAAGAATTATTCACATTTTTTAAAAAAACAAATCAACTTTTTTTTAATTTTAAATTAATATTTTAATTTTTTTATTGTTTTAACATGTTAATATAAAAAATAATAAAAATATTATTTTAATATATTTTCACATAAAATAAACTTTAAAAAATATTTTTTTTATAGTTTCCAAGGTTGGCATCTTGATATTTCAACCCAGTAATTCTTTTGTTCAAAATATGTTTTTAATTGCTTAATATTTGTACTAATCAAACACAAAGTGTATAGCATAAAAAACTCTAAAAGTTAGTACCTAAGGGCATGGCTTTTGATGGGCAATTTTCAAAATTGTATGTAATTTTTATTTATTATAAACTGCCCCAAAAAGTTGAATAAATGTTAAATATAGTCATGACTAATGAAATTCTAAATGGTACTTCAGTGTTTTGCTTGTTTAGAAGTGTAATTAAGATTTTTTTAAAATAATTTTTGTTTGAAAATATATTAAAATAATATTTTTTTTAACATAAGAACATTAAAATAATAACAAAAACATTAAAAATAATTAATTTAATTTTAAATTTTTTTTTAAAAAAATATATACAGTCCAACTCCAATCCCAGATACTTTCTAAAACTAGAAATTCCATGGATGAATTTTGAGTTTGCCAACTTTTTGGTACCATATCCACGTGAAAGGTATAATATTGAATATCCTGAAAGGACTTACAGGAGGAAGTCATTATCTTTAAGGCTAAGTAATTTAGTTTTGAAAAACAAATAGAAATTCTTGACATAAAGTAAGCTTCCTGCTCTAGCGAGGTCGTGCATGAAGTATTTTTGAACACAAAGGAGCTCAATTCCGGGTCTGATACCATGTCTTGAAATCCAGGTTCCTTTTTGTTAGGGCAACATATGCTTAAATCAACAGAGCCATGAACACATGAAACCACATGGATATATATATATTGTTCATTGTCCATTTGTCATTTCGAACAGCATGAACAGTAAACTAGGTTTCAAGGATATGGAGAAGAACTATATAAACTAACCGTTCCACCAGATGATCCTCCATCGTTGATGAGAAGAATGTTTCCTTACAGAGTGAAAGATCGATCTGTTTGAAAAGCCTTAATGCAAAGCTGCGCGTCACCTGCTCATGGGTTCAGATAAGATAACTAACTATCACTTGTATAGTCTTGTTTGATCAGCGAATCTTACTCTTTGGTACTGTAAAATTAGAACAAGAAATTCTGATGTCATGTTTTAGATGAAAATGTAAATTGGAAGAACATGAAACACTTAATACTGAAATCATAACAATAATTAAGAAACCAAGAATTCAAAAATCAAACTTCAGGAAACATAAACGGTCGTGGGTAAGAGAGGGGAATGACAGAGACGTGACCTGACCCAACAAGCTAACAGAATAGCAGTCAAAGCCGAACCATGAAAAGAAAGGCAACCAGTGCTCACCCCAGCACCGAGCAGATGATAACTTCCATGAACAAAAACCAAAGGCGGGTTCTTTTCGCTGCTTCTTGGGTCTCTATTATTTTTTTATCTGCGAAAACAAGACCCTTTTGCTCAATCACTTCCATGTTCAGACCAGAAGGGAGTTGTCGAAAAAGACGTGTCTGCTCCTTCTTCATCTCACAAGGGACCCGCTTTTTGTAGGATTTGTTGAGGACAGCAAGGGATTTTACGGTCATTTTGGGGGTGTAGAGGCTTGGTTGGGATAGAAAGAGAGGAGAAAATACAGCCATTGCTATCTAGCTTAGGTAACTAATAAAAAACCTCTGTTTTTCACTCACTGATAAGCGTTTGTAATCGCATCTCATTTGACCTATTTTCTTTTCAAATCTTCGTTTACCACATTAAATTTTGATCCTTCAAAGCTTTCTCTCAATATTATATGGCTTGTTTAGCCTTTCCATTAGTCCTTGCCTCTGCAATCCTTGGTTTCTTACAGTTACATGTGAGTGACAGATCAATTAATTAGAAGTTTTTTGTAAATGACAACGGAGATTACAAACAAACAAATATTCACTGCTGAGTTTTATGATCATTAGCTACAAAAGATTGTTTTATAAAACATGATTTTAGTGCATAACATACAGTAGTTCTATTGTAGACAGAACTGTCATTGGATAGTTTTGTTACTGCTTATGTGTGATATCTGGAAGGCAGTTGTCTTGTGGTGTTTGCTCACTGTTTGTTGTTACCGGGTTGTCTGGTTTTTCAGAAACTTGCAACTCTATCAGCATAAATATATTTTCCTTTGCCAGCTTATATTGCTGTTTTTGCCAGCACATATACTTGTTTGATGCTGAGTTATGTTCTGGAATTATTGATTGCAACAAGTTACTGTCAGCATTACACAGTAGAGCTGGTGGCGGATTGTGTGCTGAAATAGTGTTTGCTGCTAATCTGCTGCTCAAAAGATTGCCTATATCACTTCTTTAGTAAATGATGAAGGGTCTCAAGTTGATCTCAAGCTAGCTAGAAAGGAAGTTCACCTTCTGCTTTAACTTTTTTCTTTCCTTTCTTTTTTGGCGAAGGAAAAAAGAAGTGTTGTACTTCTATCATATTTCTTTTAATATTTAAGGCCCACTTTAGAAACATATATGACCTACACTTCTGGATATACATGTGTATATCCTTTGCATGGACCTACCAATAAAATCCAGATTCAGTTTCCACTTGTAATTCTCCTGTGCTTTCAATTTTTACTTGCTTAGCTGTAAAGCTAAACACAATTCCATTGATATCATATTTTAATGGCCAAGATCCAAGTTACTAACAATTATGCACTAATAATACAAACTGTTAAGCTAATAATACACCATGTTGGCATCTTATAAATTCTATTCCAAAACTCTTTTATATGTACGCAAAATTAGGCCCTTTAAGCTTCATATGGCTGAGTTTGCAGAATATCAGCAGAGGTTTAGGCCTTCTCAGCCTTTGACAGAGATGATGGACATGAACATGGAAATGCTCAAGCATCTTCCAGAGATGAATCCAAGCATCTTGGAGAGTTTCAGCATCACTGACTTCTCAGCAGACTCTTTGTTGGCCCGCCAACAACCTGAATTTACAGCAACATATGATCACAACAACCTTTCAAGTACTTTCCATCCTGACATCTTGAGTACAGCAACAGTTGTTCATACTGTTACCTTGAATCAAAATGATTCCCATGACAGCAAGAAGCGAAAATCAATGGAACAATCAACAAGCAGCTACATTTCTCCTACAGCCTCTACAAACGAAACAAAGAAAAAGAACGTATGTATCTGTCTGTTTCTTGAAGTTTTTACCATTTGTTTTCTAATTTCAGCTTTAAACTTCTAGCCTTTGTTTAACATAAAGTTGAGTGGTACCTTTTCTTGGTGTTTTTAGAACCTAGGAGGAAGTAAGAAAGGTGAAAACAAAGAGAAAGAAGGGGACAAAGCAGAGGAAGTTATTCATGTTAGAGCTAAGAGAGGCCAAGCAACAGACAGTCACAGTATAGCAGAAAGGGTAAATTTATATGTTTTTGACTGAAAAGATTTTGCTTCGTCAATAAAGCCTCATTGTAACCATTGGTTAGGCTTACTGTTTCTTCTAACAAGTAAGAACAGGAATGGACTAATAAGAGTCATGAACTGAAGAATCTGACTGTATATGTTTCTATTTGTCGTCTCAGGTAAGAAGAGAGAAAATCAATAACAAGTTAAGGTGCTTGCAAGACCTTGTTCCTGGATGCCACAGGGTAAGAACCTTTGCATAAGTTTAATTTTGATTCATGCATGTATTAATATTGAATAACTCTTAAAAACATGTACTCCTGCATATTTGGAGTTGAAGTTTAAATAAGTTTTAAATTATCCCGTTAAAATTAAGTGTTAAAAAATAATATAAATTATATCTTGAAATGTTATGTAATAACTTGACATGATGGGATGTTAGAATCCCACATTAAATAAGAACACAAATACCAAGTTTTTTATAAGCCTTTGAAAAAAAAAAAACATATTTTTAATATTATTTTTCCTACATTAGATTAGCTGAAATTTCAAAAGATTTTTAGATAGAAAAAAAAAGGATTCAAAAAAGTTTAATTTCTTAATAACTTTTCAATAATATATTATGGATTAGATAATGAATATCCGGTTTTAGATTATGCAGGCTTATCTAATATGGACTTCTTAATAGAATATAATATTATTAAAACTTTAACCAACTGGTCACGGGTTTGAATCTCATCATCCTATTTTATACGGTAAAATTAGCTGAAATGATTCCATGAATGTACAGTCAATGGGGATGGCAGTTATGCTAGAGGAGATAATCAATTATGTACATTCATTACAGAATCAAGTTGAGGTAATTTCCTACGACAGAATCTGGTACTAATATTTTTACAGTTTCATCTTATAATTCCATACCCTAACATGTTTTGATTAACCTTGTTCTGTCAAAATTCAGTTTCTTTCCATGGAGCTTGCAGCTGCAAGTAGTTCTAATGACCTGAACAATGTAACAGAATCTTCAAAGAGGGCTCAGGTGCTCTTACAATAACTTATTGAATCTTGAGTAGCTAGGAGGCTGCCTTATTTATTTATTTTTACCCAAAGTATTAATATGTTGACCTGCAGTTGATTAGATAATTTGGTTGCTATGTGCTGCAAATTCCATCTCAAATAAGTCTGCAATGTATCTCTAACTGTGGTGACCTGAAAGGCTGAGTGCATGTGTAAAATGATTGAAGCTGGAATATTAATTGTGCAGGGAACAGACTCAACTGAAGCACAGAAGACACAGAAATGGTTGAGAGAAAGATATGGAGAAATCACTTGCTTCCACTCTGCATGGTCCATTTGACTGCATTTTTGGCAATTACTCTTTGTCGCTATAAAGCACATGGATATGCTCCCTAGCTATCATCCTTTGCCATAAATCAAATATGTCTCTGTATTTATGTGGCAGACACGCTAAAGATATTTGCATTACTTCACAGAAAATGTCTAGAAATAAAGTACAAAAAAAGAAGATTATATTGCTATTTACTTGTCCAATTCGGGGGCTGATTTTTCTTCTTATTTTTTTTTAATATATCAAATTTGACTTTCTTTAGTGATCTGTGGTGTGTAACATCCTATGTATTGATATGCCCTGTCGGCATGAGCAGTTAAGCATCAATTTGATTCAGGAGGTTCTCTTGGCTTTATGTATTGCTTGTATATTCATTGTCCATTCTGTGACAAAATTATACATGCACCCACTTTATGATTTGAAATTTGGAATTTGGGCCAGTTGGCGAGTCTGTCACACCCTTTAACCAGACACTTTCATGTGGTTCATGATTCTCTTGGTGTGCAAGAGACAAAGAAACAGGAAGAGAAAGAGTGTATTTTGCACCTGTCAACAGAATCTAATTAATGATCTTAAGGGAACATGCATATCAGATACGCAATCTCTATACTCCTACCATATACCAGGGATATGCAGGCAAATTCACGATCGCAATCATACTTACAGAGCAACATGTGAACGTAATTGGTGTTTGTTTCCCTATGGATCAGATCAAGTAGACTTCCCCTTGACTACCACCTGCATAAATCAATCTTATCCACAAATTACTAGTAGCTAAAGCAAAACCTGCTATGATGATCAAATTAAATCCTTAAGATAAAAACAATTCCAAGTAGCTAGAGATGATTCAAAGATAAGTCCAATGTAATAAATATACTTTACAAGCAATGTTCCATAATTCTCTTGTTAGCTCTCTGGTGTCTGTTCTTTTAGGTGGCAGGCTTCTGTCATGCCATTGCCCTCCATCATACTTCTTAACCAAGCAACAATCATAGTTGCATGCATTATGTAAACAACAATAGTTCAAAAGCTAATCAATCGGAAATGCATCACCATATAATCAATTGCTTCATCATCAAGGCTCAATAACATTGAAATCATGGCAACATCTAGCGGCCTCTATCCCGGATAAAGTGAGAGCACAAGTTCGATCTCCTTATTTGTTGGGAGGGCATAACCTTCGCACTCCCGGCCATTAGTCTCAGGCCCAATAGGGCTGGAGATACCCTTGGTAAAAACCGAAAAAAGAGATTATATATTACATAAATCTTTGAAGGAAAAACAAACATGTTATTTGGATAATTACTTGACCTTGAGCACTGTTTTCTTGTATTATCGATGAGTTTCTATCAGATGAAAAGCGCGGTTTGCGTTGAAGGGACAAGCAGACTTCAAACAGAATCATACAATAGACTTTGTGACATACAACAATAACGATAAATGGACACAGACAATGTAACGGATTATCAGAATTATAGGTCCTACAAGCATATGGATGAGCAGAATCTCATAGATGTTGCCAATTCATAGAATTGGACGAGTATAATGAAAAGGTTGGAGAATAATTTTATGGCACTGAAGAAAGCGAATAAATTCACAGATGCATTGCATCCAAAGAAATAAGATAGAAGACAGCTTGAATGGGCCATATCATGCTCACAAGATGATACAGCAACATGGGTTCTCAGATTTCTTAAAGGAAAATGACCTTAAGAATCTTAAAAGCTTCTACTATCTGAAATACTCTTGTTTTCCTTGACTCCCTTTTGAAAAAAATTTCATCACCGGGCTTTTTGCTGGTGCATGCACGATGAACACAGGCAAATTGCCTGTGTCGACAACGTGTCCATTGAGCCGAATGAACTAGGATCAGCACAGTAGCATTGATCATCAACCTCTCCCATACCTAACGTAGAGCAAACAGAGAAGAAAAATATTTTTAAAAAAATCAAGAACAGCAGATAAAACATCTTATCTACACTCAATATAAGTAGATCAACAAAGCAAACCAAACAATCAGGAGTCTACTTTATTTCCTTTCTCCAAAACGTGACCCAGAATACCATTCTAAGATGACTTGATAGTTGATAAAGGTGCTGTCTCCAAAGACCAAGAGTCCATGTCATAATTTCTTATGAATATTTTAAGGTGTATTGCAATTCAATAATTTAAGGTGCATTATACCAGGGGACAAGAAGATGATATAAACATATCCCCAGAGTTTCCTGATTTGAAATCCCACAACGCCTCTTGTGAGAGTTACTCTCGGATGTGAAAGAACAAACATCAGTAATTAACCCTATTTCTATGAATTTGCTAACGCTGCGTGCAAAATCAGAAGTGGAGTGGTGGGACAGTTTCTAGTGAAGGCTAGTGATGATGAATAAAATAGTATATATCAACACTGTTCCCATTAAAAAGTTAAACAATATTAATAATAATCACTATTATTAAATTTAATTGATCTAGGCCTGGCTAGGTCTTAAAAAAATCAATCTATAAATCCAATTTAATTTGATTAATTTGACGAGC
>Ga0325405_1005322_pt1 | contig 13088 bp, 15 predicted proteins | sample PopdelMetagenome_21_FD_205663 | JGI IMG/M metagenome (GOLD analysis project Ga0325405, IMG submission 205663) | Populus deltoides microbial communities from Bellville, Georgia, United States - Xylem-Control-R2 | ecosystem: Host-associated > Plants > Phyllosphere > Stem > Wood/Secondary xylem... | reverse complement strand
TTCTTCTAATATTGATTATTTTTTTAATTATTTCTAAAACAAATTGTATAGAAAGGAGGAAAATTTCACCTTTTACTAATGAATTCACGCGGGAAGTAATTTGTTAATCAATCAAATGATCATTGAATTAAGACTGAGTGAGGCTTAAAAAAGATGCTATTAATGTCTTCTAAATCGATCTATAATCAATTGATTATATTCTATTTCACACTCTTAATTCTGCTCTAAGCAACCCATAAAAAAAATCTCTGATTCTTTCCTGAATTCGGTCCATTTCGATAATGTGGTAATTTTGTTTTTAGATACTTTTTAAAAATATATTTGTTTTGAAAAAAAATATTAAATTGATTATTTTTTAATGTATTTTTATTTGATTTTGACAATTTAAACAAAAATCTAAAAATTTTTATTTTAATATATTTTTAAATAAAAAACACTTTTAAAAATCTCCCTCCACCACAATACCAAATATTCCAAATAGTTATTAAAACAAAAGTTGCCTTTGACGATATGCCATACTTGCTGTCTTCTGTTTTGTCAATGGACATATATTGTACTTGGATCTCAGCCATGGCAAGCATGAGTGTTCAGCACCACATGTCTTTCTCGCAATCTTTCCGTGTCATGCCAGCAATTATCAAGAGTAAGTACCCACTACATATTGACTTGGGATATTTTAGCTATACTACACTGCCTGAACAGGCACCGTGTGATTTGGGCACACACCAGTGGTTTGAGGCTCTTCATAGGGAAATGGGGGGTCAAGGACCACTACGAGTAGTCAGTGAAAAATCTATACTTTGTGAAAGAGAGAACTAGAATGTGTAGTTCTGGTTTTGAGGTGGCTATTTCACAATAATATCTTTAAAATTTTGTAATTCACACTAAGACGCGATGAGCGTCCTTCTAGAATATTCAAATGGCATATGTAAGACAACACAAGAAATTCTTGATTTTTATTAATAAAAAAAAAAAATGAGAGTCGTCATTTAATATTTTGATCACTAGAAACCTTAACTAACTTTAAAGATTTAACACGGAGATTAGTTGTGTAAAGAAAATGTATTAACATTCCTAACATGCCTTACCTAAGGTAAGCTGTATTATTTAATTGTCTGATATAAATTAAGGTATTGTCATGTTTTCTAATTGTTAGCCTGTCTAAGATTTAAGAAAAGTCCTTCTCATTAAGGAGATCCTTATCTTATTAGGTAAAAACCTAACCATTTTAATGTCAAATAAAAAAAGAACTCCCTTTTATTTAATATCAAGAATACATCTTACATATAAGTTTGTAATTCCAGATAATAAAAGAAAACAAAATACTTTTTTTGGTATTTTAGAAATATGAGCCTAGTTCTCATGACTTTAATAAACTAGTTATTAAAGCTTAAAATGCATACTAATACATATTTTTGAATTTTATTTTGTATGAAAATACGATATATATGAATTTATTTTTATTTTTGAGAAATATGGCTGTATGCATGAAAATAAAACTTTTTTTTTTGTTTTTTTACACATTTTTACAATATTTTAAAGAAAACTGGATTTGTATCTTTATAGTATAAAAATATAACCAAAATTAACTAAAAAAAGTACAAAAATCCGAAAGAAAATCAAAATTTTTTTTTGAAAGGATTTTGATTTTTTTTATTTAATATATAATAAAATATTATACATTATTATAAATATATAATATAACAAATAGGGATGGGCCTGGCCTAGTTATGTGGGCTGAGCCCACCCTGGTTTGGTTGAGATTCTGCTCGATTGGGTCGAGATCAGCCCAAAATAGGGGTTGGGCCGATGTCAGCCTAACAAGCTTTGTCTTAAGGGAAAACTGGGCCAGACCCGGCCTAACCATTTTGGTTCGGGCTGGCACTGGTTTGGTCCAAAAACAGTGGAGAGTGAATTATAATTAATTTCACTGATCAATAGCAGAACAATAGAGATAGGAAGCAGATAAAAGAAGAAGAGGAGAAGGAGGAAGAGGGGAAAGCTAACCTAACGGTGGCATTTAAACATGGTTGCTGACGTTGATTGTGGCTCACAGTCCTACAACGCTGTGGTGGCGATGATGCAGAATAATGGTGGCTCACAAGTGCTGCAATGTAGCTGGTGGAGGGAAAAAAAATGGTGAGGGGTCGAGGCGTTTGTCTTTCTTTTTTTTCTCTTCTTTCTTTTATGTTTCTTCTCTTCTTTTTCCTTTTTTTTTTCCCTGATTTTGCTCATTTTGCTTTGTTCTTTGTCACTCTTTCGTCACCTCCTCCCCTCTCACCTCCTGATGAGGGAGTATTTATAAGGGGAAAAGGGGGAGAGAGCCACCCTACCCCTATCAAATCGCGCTGAATGGGTAGGGTGGCTGGGCAACCACTAGGTAGCCGCCCGCAGAGCTTGTCCTCTCTGTTTTTTTTTGTTTGGTGGTAGGTCATGGGTATGGGTTGTGTCGGTTTTTTTGGGCAAATATAAGGGGGGGGGAGACGTTGTAAGGAGAAAAAAAAACCTTCTTCCCCTGCCTGCAGTGCGTCCAGGGGAAAAGACCATGTACAGTGCTGTCAAAACGACACCGTTTTGAGCTCTCTTTTTTAATGAACAGTGAATGAAACGACGTTGTTTTGTATAAAACATGTCGTTTCATTTAAAAGAAAAAGGCACCAAAATTCAAATGTGTCTATTTCCAAATTAGTTCTTAATTTTTTATTTATTCAATCAATTTCTCAATTAAGATTTTGATTTTAAGAATCAATTCAATTGCATCCCTGCCAAATCTAAATGCCAACCCTGAAATTTGACTGCCTTTTTTATTTTGGTCATTGGTTTTGAATTTGTGCATTTTGACCCTCAATTGATCAATAAATTTTAAATTTCTTCAATTTGGCCCCTGATTCGGTCATTTTCAGCCCCTATATTTATGTGCCCTTTTCAGTTTAGTCCTTGGTTTTGGATTTCTTCGATCAAGTCCCTAATTGCTCATCAAACTTCAATATTTATGTAATTAAACCCATGATTTGATCAAATTAACTCTTAAAAATTATAATTCGACCCCAAAACTTTAATTTCTTCCAATTAAAGCATAAATTGACTTAAAAATTATTTTTTCTTGCAATCAAACCCTTCATAAACTCAATTAATCTTTCAACAAAATCTAATCGAGTCCTTAAACATCTGATTTTGGACTTTTTTTCTCAAATTGAATTTTCTTTATCAATAAGGCGTTTATCAGTTAAAAATATATTATCAAATTTCAATCTTTATATTTTGAACTTTTTCAACAAATCTTTGGCTATTTTCTGGGCACCTATGTGCTTTTCTCATTGATATATATTTTTTTGCTTTTCTTCCGATAATTTTTTTTGTGTGGGGACCAAATATGATTAACAACATGGGAATACCTAAAATGAGGCCTTTTTTTAAAACACCCTTCTAACAGATGACTTGTAGAGTCTGTAGAATTGAGTTAATTACATTTTGATCCATGGTAATATCGCACAAGAAGGAAGTCGATACGTCAAGAATTTCCAGTTATGTTCACTGAATTTGAGAAGGTAGATGCATATGATCAGATGCTAGTGTCTTAAAACATGCATTTGGCTAGACAGATTGATGACTAATGTAATTGATCAAGATTTCACCACTGCAGGGCACATCAATTTCAATCTGGACATAGTTGATCGTGCAGCATGGAAAAAAGAATGCATCTTATCAGGACTAGGCCAGTTTCAGAATTCTGGTCCATACGTATCGAAGTATCATTGTCAAGAACATAAATGTGGAAATGGTGTGCTGCGTATCAGACCATATGGAAGGACAACATTTATGTCATTCTCCTCTAAGAAAGAAAGTCCAATTAGTTTCTGTTAAGAAAAGCTACCTTAAAAATAGCACAGCAGCTCCCAAGAGGCCAAATGTTGGAGACGATAAGCTGATTATACAATCAGGAGCAGCAATTCCTGTAATGGAGTAGGACAGCCAGAGGAATGTAATGGAAACATCAAAGTTTCAACATAAACACATGGAAATTCAGGGAAAAAATCACCACAACTATAAAGTATTTTCAATGACAGAGTACACAATCAATAAGGTAAACCTGGATGGACTCTCTATTCAAGGGATGAAAGTATATATAAATGTCATACGAATGTTGCTTTGCATGAATTCTGTCATATATACACACACACACACACACACACACATACATACAGTATAGAAACTAAGTAAAAGAATAAACAAACAGCAGCACAAAGATGTTCGGCATCTCCATAGCCAAGTACTAATGTACTTTGCCTATTTGACATCGTAATGGCTCAAAACTTCTTGTTGCATAGGGTTTAGAGAATTGAAGATCTGGTTGGTGCCCAAACTTCCTGATCAGAGTAGTGTGGAGGAGGTAGCTATCATGCAAACCATTATGAGCAGTAGTGTGCTATATAAAATGCAGTGTAAGGCTTATTTCTAATTTCTAATTTCTAATATCATAGATCAAAATCAACAGAGATGGTGAGGTTGATTTAATTACATTCTACTTTGTTCTGCAGTTAGTAACTGATCAACTCACCTGCCTGCCTGGCCATGCTGAGATTCTAATATTCTACAGAACAGTTGAGTAGGAACTGCACTGCCAACATCAAGGATGATCTTTCCTTTAGCAAGCTGGAAGGTTGGAGACCAAGGTTCCTAGTATATTCCATGCAACCCTAATAATCATGCATGAAGATAAAGAAGTTCTTGTCATTCAGATAATCAGGACAGTTTATGATAATATAATTGATGCATGCGAAAGCACAAAAACGATAGTAGCAAGGATAGAAAGACAGAGTAATGGCTGAAATAGGGTTATCACAGCAGAACTTTAAGTCGTAATTTTTTTTCTGAACTAAAGTCTGATGAGCGCTGGAGAAAAATCAAGAAAAAATAACAAAATTGACTCAAACAACATCTTCAAAGTACAATTTGAGAGTCTTTTGAGATTTGGCTAGTTATAGCAAGCCAAATCTCTTGTAGAACTAGGTTTACAGAATCACCTAAAAAATTTTAAATTTATAACTAGATAAAATATTATGGTTTTCTATTGCTACTATGTTAGAACCAGACAACACTTTCCGATGTACATAACCCAGCAAGAAACTATAGTTTAGCGACAGAACAAGAAGTTTCATAGGTACAACCTCAGCCTTAATGTCGCTTTGAAGCTCCTCTTTGTGCTCCTCAAATGTTACAGGAAAAACAGCTAGAGTTCCATCTTCCACCACCAAAATTTCACTCTTCTTCATCACAACAGACACGTGAGATCAACCTAGATTCATGACAGACAAGTACAGCTCCAGTGAATTCATCCAGCGCATCAGCCAAGGCGTCCATCTTCGGCATATCCAAATGATTGGTCGGTTCATCCTGTAACCGAATATGGGGCCTCTGAGATCGAAAACCAAACCTATGATATCTCCGATGACACAAAAGCTCATATTGTTAACCAAGTAGATTTTATCGATGGAGCTATAATTTTATGAATGATCGACAGGATATCATCATAATTATCAACTTTGGAAAAAGACATGAAGTATTGGATTGTTGTTCAACTTGTGAGTTACCGGATCAACTAGGATCTGTTTTTTTAGTAAAAACAGTGTTTTTTTTTTTTTGTTTTTGTTAATTATTGAAATTAACACGATTATATTTGGACAATGTTTCACCGAGATATTAAATTACAAAAAACATGACTGAGTCAATTAGTGAAATCAATATTTTTTTAATTCAATTTAAAACCTAAATTAAATTAAATTCTGAACCTTAATTTTTTTGAATTATCCTCAAAGATGAAACCAGGTTTAATAACTAAGCTTTCAATTCATCCAAAGTCAGTAAAATTATCACAAAAAGTAAAGTGCACTGTATTGCATAATCAACAAATCTAAATTGGGGACACCATCGTTCAAAAAAGAAAAAAAGAAAAAAAAAATGGAGAAACAAAAGCCAAAAAATTGTCTGAATTGAATCGGAAACCAACAAATAGGAATTATATATTAAAAAAAGTACTGTATAAATTCTCAACATTATTAATTGATTTGACATTTTACTAACTCTAATTTTATAATAATTGTATTGCATGATGAAAAAAATAAATAATCTGTAATGAAAAATGAACATATATCATTAAGTAACAGAAGAATGACTTCAACATTTGTGGTGCCAGAACACGAGTCAATGATGACTGCCGGTGGTATACTTGTTTCCACAGCAAGGACTAGGGCCGTCCTTAATTCCTCCAAGTGTTTTACTGTTGGTAAATCCATTTCCTACGCCAGGAGTTGGGCCTGACTGCTTGATTTCTCCAAGTGATAGACCATCAAAGAAACTCTCAATAGCTCTGCTAGCAGCAGAGTTTCTTGACTTCATGGTGTTGAAGGGACGGGCTTCAGTTGTCTCCATGAAGAAAAGGGAGTTCACAATCAAAAGAATGACAAAGAAGCTGAGAGATTTGAGCATGGTTGCCATGTCAAGTAACGAGGGAGATGAACTGATGCTTTGTTGATGAAGGAAGAGTGTGAGATAATGGGGGATGGAGGGGGAACCATGCAGCAGGTAATATTTATAGTGTTAATTAGCTTGTGGGATTAGCTAGGCTACTTTGACTAGAAATTTGGGCACGCAAACCATTCAAACAAACATGAGACTACTGGAAGAGATCAATGCCTAGCTAGGAAGCTACGAGGGAGGTTCTTTATGCTTAGGCTTCAAGGAAAGATGCATAATATTGATCAGTTTGATAGTTCAAATTGGAAGGTGTAGAATATAATTTTTTAACGTGGAATTTTGAAGCTGATTCCTAGATAAGAGTGGTCTTGCTCCGTAGTAGGAGTTGCCCGGCGGCCCGGGTAATCTGAAAGAATATTCTCTTAATAAAAGAGCTAGAATGGAGACCAAAGACCATGAAATCTCTGAATTCCAAAGGATTTGGTGCCTATGTCAAGTGCGACGTATCCGTGACTGGTCAGCTGCCGATGGTTTCTTAGTCAAACGGAGCATAATAGAATTGGGTTTGGTGCATTTATTCAAGTTCCATTTCCAATTCCCTTCAACAAGGTAGCTAGCAAAGTCCAACACTAGGATTGACAGGGGGCAGTGGTATTATAAAGAAGAGAATAGAATTTAAAGTCATATTATCAGACTCGGCGAGGTTCGGGATGCCAGTTTGTTGAGGCAACTCATGGGTAAGTGGATGAATCCGGATTTATTCTAAAAGGATGTTTTATTTAAAAAGAATTCAAACTTTGTTTTGGAAAAAAAGTATTTTAAGAAAAAAGTGAAACAATGTTGTTTTGGATAAAAAAAAATTAAAAAATTCTTTTAAATTGACTCAATCGAGTGATCAAGTTTAGCCGAGTCAATTAGGTCACGTGTCGTTATTATATCAACTTCAAATTAAATAGTTTGAAAAGAAACCCAACTCCAACTAAACTTTAGACCAATGAGTTACTTAGTCGAACCACCAAGCCGCATGGGATTTAATATGTTGGTATCTACTTTTAACCTCATGAAAAATTAAGAAAAGAAAGAGAAAAAAATACAAAAAAAAAATCCAAAATACAAAATGATATACATGAAAGAAGTCTATAAGATTGTCCAAGTTGGTGGTGAAGGACAAAACTGACAAGTACAAAAGCTGGAGGGCCAAAATATATAAAATTAAAAACATTAGCAACCCAATTCTGATTGACAAAAGGCCTCATTAATGAAAACATTTTTATTTGAGGTGAAAAATACAAAATTAGATAGGTAAGAACTCAATGAAAACTTTAGAAGGTTTAATTAATTTTATTAATGATTTAATTACAAGAAAAAAATAATTTTTGAAGTAAATTTAGACTTTAATAAGAAGAAATTAAAGTCAAGGGGTCAAATTATAATTGTAAAGAGTTAATTTAGTCAAATCAAGAATTTAATTGCATGTATATTAAAGTTCGATGGGCAATTAGAAACTTCAATAAAAAAATTCAAAACCAAATACCAAACTGAAAAACAACACATGATTGATTAATCTTTGTTATATCAAAGGCAGGGTTTAGACATATTCCTTTTATTGATCAATGTTGATGACATCCTTCTTACTGGTACTCTTCTTCACATATCCATGTATTTACATCTCATCTGTCTTTTATGTTTAGCATTAAAAATCTCAAAGCTGATCATTATTTTCTTGGCTTTTACATTGCTAGGGACGACAGAACACTCACTGTTACTCAGACAAGGTACCCATTGTCTCTTTTGCATAAATATGGCTTAGGTGGTGCTAAACTAATTTGCATAAATATGGAACCTCTGGAGCCTCATTTTTTTTTATTTTAAGAGGATTTTTTGGTATCTGAAAGATATTCTCAATCTTGATCTTTAATTAAAAATATATTAAAATAATATTTTTATTTTTATATTTTTACATTAATACATCAAAATCATTGAAATTATTTTTAAAGCATCAGCTTGATATTTTTTAAGTGAAAAAAAAATATTAGAAGAACATTTTGAAAAGTGAATTGAACCACATTACAAAAACGGAGCTTTAAAGGATGGAGGGAAGAAAAAACATATATGGACTTCTAAAACTCAAGCCCTCCAACAGATTTGTGGGCTTGGATCTGATTTGCTTCTTGAGCCCCCCATCTACCATTTCAATTGGGCTTTACCCAAACTATGGGCTCTCTTTTGATAAATATCTAATTACTGACGGTCCTTGGAATTTCACTATACTAAATGAGATGCAATTTTTATGACATTAGTATTTTTCAGCTTTCATGTCTCTGTCGGGTAGCTTTGCTTTGTTCGAAAAGACAAAATGCGTGGATCTCATAATTATATTGGAACAGCACCCATAAAGACTTGCATGTAAGGACTTCGACTCCAAATTGCAGCAACAAATCTATAAGAATGGGAAGTGATGAAGTGGTAGAAAAACTCCACTCATGAAATGGATTTTCCTAATTAGTTCTGGGGCTATGTTGATCCTACAAAATAAATCCCTAACAAGTTAATATTTGAGATTTTTCACGCGTAACAAATACGTAAAGAATCAAGAAGATGAAAAATAGTATTTTTATGTGTGGAGAAGAGTAGCTCTGAGTGTACTGAAGAGGTGTTCTCTCTCTAGAGAGATATATAGGAGTACTCCCAAGAAACTGAGCTCCAGCATCAAGAAGATGAAGAAGAAGAAGATAAGATGGCTATCATCAGCACTGCTCCCTTCAATCTTAGCCTTTGTAAGTTGAAGTTAAGGCAGCATAAGGTTAAGATCTCTGAGTTCTCTCCAACTCCAATCAAGGCTTCTTGTGTTCCCTTTGCTACCACGGTAAATCTGAGTCCTCTTTTATCTGGGATCCAAATTATCTTATACTCTTCTACAATTCGAATGAAATGTTTTCCTTGCTAGAAAAAAATTAGACCCATCTAGGGAAATTTCTATGAAACCACGGATTATTGAGAAAAGAGTGAATATTTAAAGAATTGAGTTAATTGTCATTAAATGAATGCTATATATGTTCAGGGATGGAGTAAAGTGCTGAAATCTGCCACTAAACGTTTCAAGAAAAAGAAGAAGAAAGATCCTACAACTATTTGAGAGATTTATAGCAATTGAATTATTGAATTTATTTCACAGCTAATCTGAATTTTCCTTGTGCAGTTGTTCTATAAACTAGAATAATCAATTGTTTTTGTAGCACTTATTCTTTTAAAGCTCAAATAAATGGTTGATTCTCTTGTCAAAATGTAAACTAGCAGAGTTTCATTATGCTATGGATTACTGTTCAAAAAACTATGCTATTTATTATAATTCTAGAGGGAAAAAGAGGAGCACAAGTGATCATCATAGTTTATATATAGTTTATGCTAAATCAACTCCCGGGGCATTAGCTAAGATCGATGGAATTTGTTATAAATCGAAATCCTCACAAAATAAAAATACTAAAATTATAGGAAAAACACCCAAAATACTCTCTTTTTTTTATCCAATTTTTATTTTCCAAATAATTATTATAATTTTTTTTATATAAAAAAAATACCTTATGTAAAGAAAAGCTAAAAAGCTCTTTCATAGTTACATCAGGCTTGGCGTAAAAGTTGACGGGACCAGCAAAACTTGAATAAATCCTGGAATTCTCAATTTCATTCTTTTACTGATATAAAAAATATTATTTTAATATATCTTTAAATAAAAATAATTTTTAAAAACAACTTGCTACACTCTTGATTGAAAAAATCACTGATACCTCTGACGTGGTACAAGAAGTGTTTAGTTATAATTAATGGGATGCCGAAGACCCTAATGAACATTAAGCAAAACCATCACACTCACCAAAATTATATTCCACAAGCAATAATAATAAAAGATAACAATTAAGTACTAAAAAGCACTACGAGAATGGCGCATTTATTATCATCTTTAATTAATTAAAGAGAGAATTAGATGCTTAATTATCAAGTGCTTTGACTTTTAGATGTTGTAAAACACTTTAACAATTGATACATTGAAGAAAATCCTTCAAGATAGCATATCCTTGATCAAGTCTCCAAGAGCTGCAAAGGAAGACCCACCCTCCATCACAGCTTTCCTGCTAGCTGCACTCATTGCTTTGACCTTATTTCTCACTTCACCATCTTCCTCCATCGCGCTTTTCACAGACCTTGCTATCTTATCAGCCAGCACAAGATTGTCAGAGCGCATCCTATAATCTAATGTCATCTCTACAGCTATCCCTAAATCCTCCACCATTTGAAACGCATTTATTTGTTGCTCAGCATGCATTGGCCATGTCACAATGGGGACTCCATGCCACAAGCTCTCCAAGATCGAGTTCCATCCACAATGTGATACAAACCCTTTTATGGCTTTATGAGCTAAGACTTGCATTTGTGGAGCCCATCCACAGACCATGCCAATATTTTTTGTCCTTTCCAGGAACCCATCTGGCAAGACCTCTTCGAAATTACTGTAATCGGTAGGTAATGCAAAATGCCCTTTAGGTGGTGGCTTACGGATGGACCATAAGAATCTGTGGCCACTTTGTTCCAGCCCAAGTGCAATCTCTTTCACCTGGGCTTCCCTAAAACGCGCTATACTTCCAAAGCACAAGAACACCACTGATTTTTCTGGTTGATCGTCAAGCCATTCCATGATCTTACCATGTCGATCCGAATTTGACCCCATCAGACTGTGCCCATTGACATTGAGCAGCGGCCCCACTGTGTAAACTGGGGGTGTACCTCCACCCAAGAGTGAGCTGACTGCTTGGGATTCCAACTCTACATAGGAATTGACTACGATACCCTTAGCCTCTCTGAATCTTCTTCCAAGGTTTTGAAAGCAGGTGTACCCACCATCCTTGTTCAGCAACGCTGATGGCAAAACCCTAGCAGGCACAGGATTGGCAAAACAGGAAATAATCAAGTCAGGATCAGTTTCTTTAAACTCAATCCCAACCTGTTCTTGCCTAGTAGGAAGATAGAGCAAGAGACCCAGAAAGGCAGCACTAGAAGCGAAGTAAACATAAGAAGAAATCTCAAGTTCATTAGCAACATCAATCATTGAAGCACAGAACAGGTCAACAACCAAACCAACAACCGGTACTGATGACTTGTTGGACATGACATGGTTGACCACAGCATCTTTTACAAGGGGTTTGTGAGCCTCCATGAAACTGGTAAAATAGTTTTCAGGGGACCTCAAAGGATCTAAATCAGGTGGGGTTACTGTAGGAAGAGTGATGTATTGTATTCGAGTATCGATGGTGGTGAGCACTGATTGATTGGAGGTATCTGTGTCAGGACCAAATGGTGCTCTGATGATGACAAGAACTGTTATTAGGAAACTGTCATCTTGATCAAGTAAGCGCTTGGCAAATTCGATAGCGGGAACAAGATGGCCAATCCCAGGTGAAGGGACAAGAACTAGCTGTGCCTTCTTCATTTTGAAGCTATGGCCGGTGGCTGCTGGTGGATCGGATCTACTTTCTCTCTCTCTCTCTCTCTCTCTCTCTCTCTCTCACTATATATATATATATATAATATTAATTAGTTCAACATATAAACAGAAAAAAGCAACTCCAACATCATGAAATTACAAAATACACATGGTGGACCCTACCCTTCTTATGGACCCTACTCTCCACGTCATTTCAATCACCACGTGTCCTCTTCTGCTTCCTGCATCATCACCCTCCATTACCTATCGCTAATTAATAAAATAGAAAACTAATAGAAATCTTTTTCCGTTTTATTTATTAAAGAAACTTGAAACTATGACGAAGGCTGATAATGTCATATCTGTTAACTATCTCAGTGGTTAAAAACATGGGGTTAGGTTTCTAGTCCTCGAGCCAAGTCCTGCACTCTTTTTTAGGCTCTAAGGTCGCACCTCTTCTTGACCACTTTATGGCCACTTGATGACCTAATTAACACACATGCATGGCACTCATTTTTAACACAATCTCTTAGTATTTAATCTGCAATTTTTAATTCCGAACTAAATATAATCTTAAATCTTATCCTCTTAATATTTCTTCTCTTAATTTTTCACCTCATACCAAACACAACCTTAGATAAATCATTATAAACTATTAAAGGGAAGCTATCCAAGATCATAATATTCCACAATAAATAATAAAAAAGAAAACGATTAAATACTACAAAGCACAACAATAGTCGATGCAATTATTGTCGAAATTGATACACATTGTTTGAGGAATTTAATGAAAATCCATAGAGTTTACATGGTTCATAGAGGTTAAATGGTAGAAAAATCTTCAAGATAGCATGATTTCAATCAAGTCTCCAAATGCAGCAAATGAAGATCCACCCTCCACCACAGCTTTCCTGCTAGCTTCACTCACTGCTTTAACCTTGTTTCTCACGGTGCTCCCTTCCTCCATCAATGATTTTACAGACTTGGCTATCTTATCAGCCACAACAAGTTCATCCACATACCATGCCAATATTTTTTGTTCTTTCCAAGAACCCGTCTGGCAAGACCTCTTCAAAGCTCATGTAATCACTAGGCATTGCAAATTGTCCTTCCGGTGGTGGCTTACGAATGGAACATA
>Ga0325405_1005316_pt1 | contig 13094 bp, 6 predicted proteins | sample PopdelMetagenome_21_FD_205663 | JGI IMG/M metagenome (GOLD analysis project Ga0325405, IMG submission 205663) | Populus deltoides microbial communities from Bellville, Georgia, United States - Xylem-Control-R2 | ecosystem: Host-associated > Plants > Phyllosphere > Stem > Wood/Secondary xylem... | reverse complement strand
GTTTCCCCTTGTTGTTTCTGCAGTAGTTTTGTCTCTGATGTCGATATGGCATTATGGGACTATCAAAAAACAGGCATTTGAGCTGGAGAACAAGGTCAGCTTGGACTGCCTCTTGAGGCTTGGACCAAGCATGGGAATAGCAAGGGTTCCTGGAGTTTGCCTAGTTTACTCTCATGTTACCTCTGGTGTCCCGCCAATGTTCGCACATTTTGTCACCAACTTTCCTGCATTCCATCAGATTCTATCTTTGTAACCATTCAGTCTTTGATTGTTCCAAAAGTTCCAGTCAGTGATCGTTTCCATGTTTCTAGGATTGGCCCACCAGAGCTCCCTCTATTCCGGTGCGTTGTGAGGTAGACTGTCTAAATCCTTCTACTCCCCCCCCCCCCCCCCAACTCATTAATTGTTATTGTTGTTTTCAACTCATCATCATAGCTCGTGCCTCATTGATAGCGAGTCCTTGACTCTTCTCATTCTCACTACTGCTAGGTATGGATACAAGGACATCAGGGACAGCTATGCCTTTGAAACCCAACTGATTGAAAAGATATCAGAGTTCTTGAAACGTGATTTGAGTGGCGAACAAATGGTAGTGATAGAGCAGTCTTTGCATGGTGCGAAAACACGGAGAAGTAGAGAATTGCGGTTCCAATGTCAAGAAGCAAGTGAAGATGTAAATGAACTCATGGAGGCAGAGGAAGCTGGTGTGGTTTACATGATAGGACATACTTGTGTCATATCCAACGAGGCATCATGTATACTGAAGAAGTTTGTCATTAACGTTGTGTACGGATTCCTTAGACGTAATTGCCGGAGCCCTGCAGCTTCACTTGGGATCCCACACGCTGCATTGATTGAAGTTGGTAGGGTTTATCGTGTATAAATGATGATAATGACTAATTGAGAGCGTTCAAGCAGGTCTGAAAATTGTAAACATAATTTTTACCAACTGTATCTTGTGTATAAGGTGTTAGGCCAATTTTACAGGGTGGAGGTTGTCACAAATGTTATATATAGAAGAAGCTTGAACAATGAAAATAGCTGTGGCAATAAAGACTTGTATATATGTGAAGAAAAAGAAAAGAATGGCTCGTATAAGAATAAAAATTGAGTTCTTGTTTGCAGAGAAAATTCTGCACATTCAAGAGTTGGTCAAAACCAACACGCTTATTGTTGGCATGAGCTGTACAAACCGAGAGACAATAGAAAATTATAGCTGTAATAGTCACGTTTATCTTCTATTTATGTAAATCCTTATTGTTATGGGATCGTAATTGTTTCCTTTCCAAATACAACTAGGAAGACTGTACATTGTGACATATAAATCCCTTGTTTCTGCAATAAGAAGATACAATTGAATTCTGCAGAAACCCTACTCAAATTAACATGGTATCAGAGCACAAATCCTTAAATTGATCTATTGCTACAACGAAAGTTGCTGAAACCAATAGCAACATACGATAATGGAGGGAATAGAAGGAATGGAAGCAGCACCAGCAGAACTAGAGCAATCAAATATGGCTGCAAATCTTGAAGACCTTATGGCAAGAATGACTCAAGCCATAAACCAGAATCAAACACAGACTCCAACAATAATGCATGATATTACTGCAACACAGATTGGTATCAAACTCGATGGTACCAATTATGCTTTATGGTCCCAAATTGTTGAGATGTTCATCTCAGGAAAAGACAAGTTGGGATATATAAATGGTGATCTTCCACAACCAGAACCGAATGACCCTTCGTTTAGGAGGTGGAGGACAGAAAACTCAGTGGTAAAAGGATGGTTAATTGGCTCAATGAACCCATCCTTGGTCAGCAACTTCATTCGATTCCCTACAGCTAAACAGGTATGGGATTCAATTGCTGTAACTTACTTTGATGGGACTGATACATCTCAGGTGTATGATCTAAAGAGGCGAGTAAATAGAATGAAACAATCAGGGGAACCAATTGAAAAATACTACAATGATCTCCAAGGCTTATGGAGGGAGATTGACTTTCGTCGTCCAAACCCGATGGATTGTGTTCATGATATACAAAAATACAATACTCTCTTGCAAGAGGATCGGGTGTACACCTTTCTTGATGGATTAGATGACAGGCTTGATAAAATCAGGAGTGATGTGTTGCAACTGAAACCATTTCTAACTGTAGAACAGGCGTATGCCCATGTCCGGAGGGAAGACATAAGGCAGGCCGTGATGCTGTCCAACAGAGGAAATATTCCAGATGCTGCTGCAATGATCTCTAGAGGTATGAGAACTGGTTCACAAAACAAATTTACATTGCAGGTAGCCAAGACTGGAAACTCCTCTTCACATGGGGGGAAATTTAATCCTGCAAAAACTAAGGGCCATGTGGAAGGAGGAAACGATGGATGCTCTCACTGTGGGAACTTGAAACGCACCCGTGAGACATGTTTTAAAATACATGGCTACCCTGAATGGTGGACAGAACTCAAGGCACGAAAACAAAAAGAAGCTGCTGGTGGAACTAAAAGAGAGCAGCCATGGTTAATTCAGCCACCCTTTCACTAGTCCCACTTGTTGAATCAAAGGAGGACACGGCAGCCTCTCTCGGTAATCCAGGTAACAATTCCAGTAATGACAGCAGTGCCTTACTTGTGTCTAACGTGGGCAAGAATGAAGACTGGATAGTGGATTCAGGAGCTACTGATCATATGACGTTTTGTCAAGATGATTTTGTGGAAATTACAGAGCCAAGGCGAAATAATATATTCAATGCCAATGGGGTTATGTATCCAGTTACAGGAGCTGGAACCGTAGATATATCATCTTCAATCTCATTGACTAACACTCTTTTAGTACCCTCTCTTTCCAGTAAATTATTATCAATGGGACAAGTCACCGAAGAACTCAATTGCTTAATGCTAATGTATCCAACATTTTGTCTTTTTCAGGATATTCTCACGAAGGAGATCATTGGGCGTGGTACTAAGAGAGAGGGGTTATACTACATGGACGACTTCAGTTTCGGCAAAGTCAATACCATGAGTCGCACATCTAACGCACGCGAAGAACAGATTTGGTTATGGCATGCTCGGTTGGGGCACCCTTCATTTAGCTACATGAAACATTTATTTCCGCAGTTATTTTCAACTTTGAGTTACTCAAATTTCAGATGTGAAACATGCATATTGGCCAAGAGTCATCGTGTACCTTTTCCAACTAGCATGAATAAAAGTGATATTCCATTCACTCTGATGTTTGGGGACCTTCCCCTATTATAACTATCTCAGGTATACGATGGTTTGTGACTTTTGTAGATGATTGTACGCGGATGACATGGCTATACTTGTTGAAACGCAAGGATGAAGTATTTGGTGTATTTCGAGCATTTCATGCTATGATTCAGAACCAATATTCAGCAAAGGTCCGTATTCTTTGGACGGACAATGGGGGAGAGTATATGAATCGTGATTTTCATGAATATTTCCAAAGAACAGGTCTCCTCTATGAGTCATCATGTAGTCAGACACCACAACAAAATGGAGTAGCCGAAAGGAAGAATTGACACATCTTAGAAACTACACGAGCCTTGTTGATTGGATCAAATACACCCGGCCGTCATTAGGATGACGTTGTTGCTTCGGCTGTGTAACTAATGAACCGTATGCCCTCTAAGGTTTTGGATTTCAACACCCCATTACAGTTTTTGTCAAAACATGTCACTCTACCATCTTTACTACTCATTAAGCCACGTATATTTGGATGTGTTGCCTTTGTTCATTTGCATAAAAATCAAAGGACCAAGCTGGAACCGTGTGTCGTTCGGTGCATATTTTTAGGGTATGGTACCAACAAGAAAGGGTATCGCTGCTATGACCCGAATAAAAATCGGGTGTATATAACAATGGATGTCACATTTGTAGAATCAGACAAGTTTTATTCATCACATATATCAGCTTCTTCTCTTCAGAGGGAGACTTGGGATGAAGAGCAGAAGTGGTGGACGGGACAAATTGAAGAAACAGTGGTGACAGCAGCTCCTACCATAGTGACAGTGGCACCATCACAGGAGGAGAAAAAAGCAGTTGTTACACAAATGGATGAAAATATGGTGACAGCGGATGCTGCTAGACATATAGAGGAAGAAGCAGTAACGGGAACACCAACAGGAACACCATCACCAGTTACAGATAATGGCCTGCATGAAGACATCATGGTCATTGACTCTGACGATGAATCTCCTAGTAGAAGAACCCCTCTTTTGGAAGTACCCGACAGTGACAATCCTCCTCCTAAGAATATTCCTGAGGTAAGACCTTATGCATCACCTTCCAGCAATGTTTCGGATATTGCAACTGGTTATCACTTACCTTTCAGGAGTAACCATGGCAAAGCTCCAGCTCGCTGCTCTCCTGGAGAAGCAGGGAAGAAATCCAAGTACCCAATTTCTAATCATATGACAACAAAAGGCTGGTCTGATCCTCTTATAAAATTTGCGCAAAAGCTGTCTTCAGATCACATTCCTTGCGGAGTCCATGAAGCCTTAGCAGATCACAAATGATCACCAACAGGAACACCATCACCAGTTGCAGATAATGGCCTGCATGAAGACATCATGGTCATTGACTCTGACGATGAATCTCCTAGTAGAAGAACCCCTCTTTTGGAAGTACCCGATAGTGACAATCCTCCTCCTAAGAATATTCCTGAGGTAAGACCTTCTGCATCACCTTCCAGCAATGTTTTGGATATTGCAACTGATTATCACTTACCTTTCAGGAGTAACCGTGGCAAAGCTCCAGCTCGCTGCTCTCCTGGAGAAGCAGGGAAGAAATCCAAGTACCCAATTTCTAATCATATGACAACAAAAGGCTGGTCTGATCCTCTTATAAAATTTGTGCAAAAGCTGTCTTCAGATCACATTCCTTGCGGAGTCCATGAAGCCTTAGCAGATCACAAATGGTCAGTAGCAATACAAGAGGAAATGGAAGCTTTGAATCGGAATAGAACTTGGGATCTTGTCCCACTGCCGGCTGGAAAAAAAACAGTGGGGTGTAAGTGGGTATTCTCAATTAAACACAAAGCAGATGGATCCATTGAACGATACAAGGCGAGGTTAGTGGCTAAGGGATATACTCAGACATACGGCATAGACTATCAGGAGACATTTTCCCCTGTAGCGAAGCTAAACACCGTGAGGGTGCTGTTATCTGTGGCTGCAAATCTAGACTGGCCCCTACACCAATTTGACGTGAAGAACGCCTTTCTTCACGGAGATCTTAAGGAAGAAGTATACATGGATATCCCACTAGGCTATATGTCATCCTCCACAGGAATTGTCTGCAGGTTACAAAGGGCATTGTATGGACTGAAACAATCACCGCGTGCATGGTTTGGTCGCTTTAGCATGGCTATGAGAAAGTATGGTTTTCAACAAAGCAACTCAGATCATACTCTCTTCCTAAAACGACGACAAGGGAAAATAACTGCCTTGATAATCTATGTCGATGACATGATAATCACAGGAGATGATTCAGAAGAAATCTATAGACTGGAGAAACATTTGGCCATGGAATTTGAAATGAAGAACTTGGGTGGACTCAAATATTTTCTTGGAATAGAAGTGGCTAGATCAAAACAAGGCATCTTTCTATCACAACGAAAGTATGTACTTGATCTACTGGCCGAAGTTGGAATGCTCGACTGCAAGCCGGCGAATACTCCAACAATTCAGAATCAGAAACTTGGGGAGTATCCTGATCAAACCCCAACTGACAAAGAGAGGTATCAACGACTGGTGGGTAAGCTAATTTATTTATCTCATACTCGTCCAGATATTTCATACGCGGTGAGCGTGGTCAGTCAATTTATGCATTGCCCTAGTAAAGATCACATGGATGCGGTTGTTCGAATTCTTCGATACTTGAAATCAGCTCCGGGAAAGGGGATTATGTTCTCTAAGAATGATCACTTAGATGTTGAAGGCTATACAGATGCAGACTGGGCAGGAAACTTGGCCGACAGAAAATCCACATCAGGATACTTCACATTCGTCGGAGGCAACTTGGTTACGTGGAGGAGTAAGAAACAAAAGGTGGTAGCTCTATCAAGTGCGGAAGCCGAGTTTAGAGGTATGGCAAAGGGGCTTTGCGAGCTTTTGTGGCTCAGACGCCTGCTTTCAGAAATTGGCTTTGCACCCAATTCAGAAATGAATTTATATTGCGATAATAAAGCCGCGATAGAAATATCTCAGAACCCAATCCAACATGACAGAACGAAGCATATTGAGATAGACCGGCATTTTATTAAACAGAATCTTGAAGAAAAGGTAATTCGCTTTCCTTTCGTCAGATCAGAGGACCAACTTGCGGACATGCTTACAAAAGCCGTCTCAAACAAAAACTTTCACAGCTCACTTGACAAGCTGGGTATCAAAGACATTTCTACACCAACTTGAGGAGGAGTGTTGGCATGAGCTGTACAAACCGAGAGACAATAGGAAATTATAGCTGTAATAGTCACGTTTATCTTCTATTTATGTAAATCCCGATTGTCATGGGATCGTAATTGTTTCCTTTCCAAATACAACTAGGAAGGCTGTACATTGTGATGTATAAATCCCTTGTTTCTGTAATAAGAAGATACAATTGAATTCTGCAGAAACCCTACTCAAATTAACACTTATGACTTGCCTCACATTAACGTTGGAAACTCGAACCTCTAGGATATTTCAGAAGCTCTAGAAGTAATCGAGAAAGCGAGAGAATAGTCTGATAATTAAGAGGTGTGTTATTACAGTTCCAATTGTAAGCTGCCTGTGAGAAATGAAATTCTCATTAATCCTCGTATCCCTGGATGCACAGCTTGATTTCAACTGCACTAGAGAGATGGACAGTCTCCATGACGAAACATGATCCAAGGATACCATCTAGCCATGAAAAGGAACAGGAAAGGTACTAGATGCAGAACCTATCTGCTGAAGACAGTTGCTGGAAAACAAATTTTTTGTTCTTTTTCAACATCAGCTTTACTATAAACATAAGTTTATCATCAGAAGGTTTAGTGGCCATGTTCATCAAGAAGAAATTAAATCCAACTACTGTAGAAACTTTGTTGCAGCATAAATCCATCAACAGACATGAAGGTCATGCATTAGAGAACCACCTTTCAACAATTTCCAGCAGCATTTTGTTTTGCACCAAACCCCTCTTCTATATGATTCAGTAATGATAGGACCAACAATCCATCATTATTCATTCATATAGCTCATCCAATCCTTCTCCAGGCTTACATAACATTTGGACAAAGTGTTTTCATTTCGTATTCGACAAACTGTCAGAATAATATGGTGGACTTCGTGCTGGCCTTGACTGATTAAACGGCAAGCTAGGTGGTTAATCTTCTATTTTATTTTATTTAACATTCAAAGTATTTTCAGACCAACTTTTTGTGCAATGAGATCAATCTCTTTTCTGTTAGCACTTTATCCATGTTTTTATGAGAAATGTTTTTTCCATAGTCTTCCTTGGATTTCAAATCCCAACGAAAAGCTAACGTGGAAAGCAAAATTTAAAACTCCAACTAACACCTACGAGACAAGGTGGTGGATATCTTTCAACCAATTTCTATCCAAACATTTTCAATCATTAATAGAACAACCTAATTTTTTACCCGTACGTTATGGATCGGTTTTTTTTTTTCAATTTAAAAACAAAATTTGTAAAGACATTAGAAAGAGTAAAACGTGATGCATGCTAGCCAAAATATTATTAAAATATTTAAATAGTAACACATTGAATGGTATATTTTTGTAGAAAAATAAAAAATTAATGGCATATCAGATTAAACCGAGCTAACTATTGTTAACCTACAAGACCCATGATCTGAGATATAAGATCACGATAAAATCATGAAACATATACTTAAACAAATTAGAAAACTCAATTATAATGAACCAAATACTGAAGGTCAAAATAGTTTTCAAAAATTCTAAAACAATCACGGTCCATTTTTAAATTATTTGTTGATCCCTTGTGTGTTTTTTCAACAATTTCATTTAATATTGAGCTGTAGATTTATATTATAAGATACAAACTCGATATTAAAAAATATCTGGTTTTCTTCGAAGTTTAAAAAAAATCCAAAAATATGTTTTATTTGTGTGCATATAGCTAAATTCTAAAATTTTCATGCATGTTTTTTTATGAAAAATAAAAATTGTATTTTTATCATATTTTGAAGAATATAAAAATCAGTCAATGGGTATCATAATCAGTTTATGATTAACCATTAGAACTTGAGTTATATTTCAAAAATATATAAAAAAAAACTTATTTTGTTTCTATTAATATCCAGGATTATAAACTTTTATATAAGATATATTCCTGATATTAAATAAAAAGACAGTTTCTTTTACTTTTATGTTTTGTCATTAGAACGATTAGACTTTAACTTGATAAGATAAGGATCTCTTTACCGAGAAGAACTTTTCTTAAACCTTAAACAAATCAACAATTAAAAAACACAACAATACTTTAGTTTATTTCAGACAAACAAACAATGTAACTTATCTTAGGTAAGGTGTACTAGAGGTGATACATCCTCTCTATATACAACAGTCCATTTATTTAGACTCTGAGAACAATTAGAGTTCCTAGTAACCAAAATACTAGGTGGCAACTCCATCTCCTTTTTTACTAATAAGAAACAAGAATTCTGTATTCTTTCCATATCACCAGAAAGATCCCGACCCTGGAGGACAATCGTCGTGATGTCACTCACGTGCGACAGAATAACGACTCTACTAGTAAAGCATGTGGACAAAGCTTTATTTTCTTATCTGAGTGTTTTGTTTTACATTATCTGCTCTGTATTTATTTTCAACATGCCATTTGTAAAAATTTGTTTATATGCTTTAATTTTTATACAAATTGTTCATGCATTGTATAATTAATCCTTCATGCATCGCTTGTTTTGAGAGCACACACAAGTTTTTAGGTTAGGTGAGGGGATAGCAGTTTGCCCTATGACTATTGGTCAGAGTTCAGATACATGAAACACTCTACTCATATCTGAGTGTCTGCTTGGCTAAGGTGGGTATACGTGATTTAATCATTCCTCGCAGCGCCTCCATGTTGTCTTTACGAAGAACATCACTAGAAAGATCTAAGATCCTTTTTTAGATCAGGTAGAAAACCTACTCATATTTACTTAATGACTAAAACCTGCCTATAGGTGAATACTCCCAAATGTTTGATTCACTCAAAAGGGCTAATCTATACCCGATATACATTCTCATAAGCATTGATACACAAACATGTTTTTAGTTTTAATTGTCATCATCACAGGAGTGAAATACAGTTCCTCATTTAAAGCAAATTTTTAACACAAGATCTAAAAAGAAGCTAATGGAGAACGAATAATATTGTGCACGCTTGGAAGCTGAACATTAGAAGCAAATGGAGAGCCTTGAGGGAGACGTGACAAGGCTAACTAGCCTACTTGAGCGAGCATTAAGGACAAGGTTTGTGGAAGCTCCAATTACCCCAACAGTAGTAACCCCTTATCCAACAACTATGACTTCCTTTCAATAAAATTTGGGCCTCAATGGAACAGTTACGGGAAACTAGTTCACGGGCCTCTCATGCATCCCATATGTTTTCCCCATTAGGCTACCTCCTATGGTAGGTTTAACTAGAGAAGAAGCTCTGAAAGAGAATCTTGTAGACAACGCTTATGAAAAATGGACAGAATTAGAAGAATAAATAAAGGTAATTGAGAGGTCTAGTATATGACCAAGTGAAAACAACCAGAATGTGCTTAGTGCCAAATATTTAGGATGTTTGTTCAGGTTTGCTTAGTTTTTATAAATGTTTTCAATTTCACCTCTTATGATTTTTTTAATCTTTAAAATTTAGTCATTATTCTTTTAATTGATATTTATTTTATATAGTAAATTGCATCCTCATTGGGTTTTTTCTATCAAATTTTATCCTTATTTTTTTAGCAGGTTTTTTATTAATATTTTTCTATCAATCTCATCCTTTGAAATTAAATTAGTTGAAAATTATGCTTCTTGATTGAATTTAGGTAAAAAAAATGTCACGAGATGTGACTTTTAGAGATTAAACCAGGTTTAAAAGGTTTGTCGGGTTTCCTGTTTTTTCCTTTTCTCTATATTAATGTTTTTTTTTAGTTTGATTATATTAGGTTAGCCCTCATTTGGATTTTTCCTATCATATTTTAGCCCTTTTATTTTTTTCATCTTTTTTGCAAGTTTTTTTATTAATTTTTTTTCAACAATTACAATCTTCAAAATTAAATTGGATAATATTTAAGTTTCTTGATTGAATTAGAATCCATGATTTAACAAGTTAAAGTTTCTTAAATTAGACTAAGTTGAGGAGGTTCGTCTGGTGTTCTTGACCCCCCCTCCCCCCACCTTTTAAGCCTATGTTTTCTATTATTAATTTTTGAAGTTTGACTTTTTTTTATGGTTTTCCTTCAGTTAGGTTAACATTTAGTAGTTTGATAATCCGAATAAACTTAGACGTGGTTAGACGTGGTTTATTTTTAATTTATTTATTATTATTGTTGTTGTTATTTTTATATTACTTAAATTGTCAATCTAACTAATAACTTGGGATTTAAATTTTTTTAACCTATCATTTTTTTTATACTAAAAAAATTAAATTTGTTGTGCCCGCGACGACACGTTCGCGAGGTATCTAAGTGACAACTATTACAGAACTATATTTCGTGTCTAATTCAATATTCTAGCTGGCCCTCTATAAATTATATGATATCCTGCAGAGATAGAGAGATTTCTCGAATTGGAATTCATAATTGTGAATGCTATTTCAACCCTCAACTGTGCCCGATATGACACTAATGTCTGTAATCTCTTTCTTCAACATTAATTGCCTCCATTAAATATCTATCCAGCATGGTGGCATGTATCAGTTTACTTCAAGATTTATTGAATTGAACTTATATCTTTTAGCCATTATTTAGAATTTTGAATGCACAGGCCACAGGTCACAATTAATGATTTCTGTCGGCTCTATATAGTGTTTTCTTTGGCATTATGATAGTTTGTGCTTTAGGTAATTTTTACTTTTCAATGTGTTTTTTTTTAAAATTAAATGATTTAAAATAGAAAAATATCATATTAATATTTTTAATTAAAAAATATTTTTTTAAAAATATCATGCAATACATTAATAAACACGTAAATAGATCTGCTAATTTCTTATAGAAGCACTAAACTAGAAATATCATATACTAGCTATTTTACCTGCATGCCGTAGCGGGTTGTAAATTTTTCTTTTAAAAAATTCTAGCTATGCAAGCTATTTTCTAATAAAAATCAAAGCATAATTCAAAAAACTCAAGCAAGTATATAATCAAATAAATTGATGATAATTTATGTAAATAAAAAATCATTAACAATAACAAAAAAAAAACCTAGAAAAGTTGAGAGATATATGTAGGTCAAAGTATTTAATATCGCAATATGAATCATTTACTTGGTTGTGTAAAATGAATTTATTTATGAAAATCAATCTGTAACATAAATCAAAACTCCCATTTTGAATTTCTCTCATCATATGAAACTGTTTGGTACAAAAATTAACCATTTGGATGGCTAGAATTGTTTTGGAGTTGGTTGAGTGTGTGCCATTTGATCAAAGGATCCAATTGCAACTTAGTTGCCCGGCTCAAAACCTAATTTGGTTAAGGAAAATTCGTGTTGGAGTTGGTTGATTATGTGTTATTGTCGTTTCAACCCATATTTAACTCAATTAGGCTCAAATATAAAATAACAAAATATTAAAGGAAAAATTCACAAAAAAAAAAAAATTACAAAGCGAAACAAAATGACAACACCATATCACATTGTCCCCCACCATCCTAGTTTAACTTGCTAAATACACAAGCAGATTCATGACATGATCTGAGCTAAATTAGACTAGTTGTCTTTTCCATTATCTTTCCTTTCTCTTTGATTTGGCCTTTTGGGTGGAATGAAATTTGAGATCAATCAATATAGCCATAAAAGTATCAGGACCCAATAAAAATTCCAAGAGTCATTAGAGAAAGACCAAATTTAAAAAAAAAATCATTTTCATTCCATTTCCCTTTTTCTTCATAGTGTGCATTGGGCTGGAAGGAGATGAAGCTAGGGAACAAACTAAAGAGTTATAAAAGAGTTGGATACCAAATAAAAAGAATTGAATAGTTATAAAAAAAAAATTAAATCAATCAAAGTACCAGTGACTAAATAAAAATAATAATGAGAGGCTGAATTAAAAAAAAAATTGGCTGGTACATTCAAAACACATGCCAGCATGTAAGGAAATCAATTTTTTTAGATTAATTTGAATGTTTAAACTAATTTATATTTATATGTATGTTGATTAATTTTATGAGCTTTAAAATTAATATTTATATAAATTCTGAGTAATAATTTCGAGATTACTTGAACTCACTCGTTAGAAAAACCTTCTTATTTGGATGACGTGTAGGTTTTTTTTACCTGAGATCGCTCTTGTTGGAATTGTCTTATCAATCCCTCCATTACACGACAATGTTGTCAGAGAAGACATGACGCTCCCTCTTTATCTTCCTTGCTTTTCGTGTAAAACGAAAATTAGTGGCGAGAGTCACAATGATATATCTGTTAGAGTACAGTGATGATAAGTAAACTTGATTACTAAGTTTGTTAGTTGGTTAGCCGTTAGTCAATCAGTTAGGTAGTTAGCAAAGTTTGTTACATGCAGTTAAGTTGTTACAGCTGCATGTATATATATAACTAACTAACTATAGCTGGGAAAAGAGTATTGAATAATAGAAAACAAAGAATATAACGAGAGTTATCATTTTCTCTTTTCTCTCAATCAGTTTCTCTGCATTTATAATAACATATACAAGTTAACATGGTATCAGAGCTCTTAGCTCACGCTTGAAGATCTTCTCTGATTGCTTCCGCATGCTCTCTGCTTCTTCTCTGCTTCTTCTTCTCTACTTCTTCACATTCTACTCTCTCTGGTTGATAATCTGATAATCTTTCAATGGTGACTGCCTCACAACTTCAACTCCTGCAATCTCCAATCACAG
>Ga0325405_1005315_pt1 | contig 13095 bp, 8 predicted proteins | sample PopdelMetagenome_21_FD_205663 | JGI IMG/M metagenome (GOLD analysis project Ga0325405, IMG submission 205663) | Populus deltoides microbial communities from Bellville, Georgia, United States - Xylem-Control-R2 | ecosystem: Host-associated > Plants > Phyllosphere > Stem > Wood/Secondary xylem... | reverse complement strand
CACCTCCTAGTAATCAGAAACGAGAGATGAAGGTGTCAAACTCTGGATGGAAGACTTTGCCGTCAACGCTTAATTAGAAAGAAAAGTCAAAATTAAAAAGAAAATCCCGAGAAGATATAATTATATATTTACAGTCCGGTCCCTCATCATTACCGTATTTTTAGTACTACTAAAATAGAATTAAGTAATATATATATATATATAAAAAAAAGCCGCAAAATTTCGAGGCGCTTTCTCTCCACGTTCGACAAACCAGCAAACCAAACAGAACAGAACCTCTTTCCATCGCAGCTTCTCTCCTCGTCAACAACGTTGTCAAGAAATCAAAATCCCCTGTTTTTCAAGCTCAAATAAAACTAAAAGAAAAACAAAATGAACCTCTTCAGCAAAAAACCAAGCCCTAAAGGTTCGATCATGCCCCAACTCTCTCTGTTAAATCAATTCTATGACTGTTTGCTTGATTATCTTTGTCTATTGTTGTATCTGTGCAATCACTCGAGTTTGTTGATTTTCTTTGATGAATCAAGCGATCTCTTTGGGTTGTGCAGAGGCTCTTCGAGATAGTAAGAGAGAAATGCAACATGCTACTAGAGGTATTGCATTGCTCTTTATCTGTTTTTAGCCAATTTGGCTGTCAGCATTCGAATACCATGCCAGATTGTACACAAAGATGATCAAATTCTTTTCTTGTTGCTTTTTCCTCTCTTAATATTCAAGCTAATTCGTGATCAAATTCTCTCTCTTCTTTTTTTCTTTCAAGTTCAAAAGAAGCTCAAACGTGTCGTGTTTCCCTGAGCAAAATTTTCAGCTGGAGTGTTTAGATTTAAGAACATAGTGCCGCCGCCTTTTATTATTTGGACTATAAAGTGAAATGGGTTGGCCTGTTAGATGTTGAAACCTGATGGGATGGCATTGGATTATGGTCTAGATACCATTCAAGCTACCTTAGAGCACGCCCTCCTTTGGGAAGTTGAATGATTGTCGATAATGATGACCTAGGGTGGAAGAAATGGTGGGAACTTCTATGGCGATGCTAAAGTATTCCGATTTGCAAACTTAGTGTGCCATTATGTGAAGATGAGATCTTCTCTAATAAAAAACAAAGCAAAAAGAATGATACAGTTTCCTTTCATATGGATACTGTATTAGAGATAGACTAGAGCTTCTGCGGGACTGTACAAGTGCATCAAACCTATTAAATGAAAGAATAAGTTTGGAAAACAGACGTTCTTGTAAAGCTCTTAATTTGGTCCTTCTTAGACTGCCAAGAGCATAGGGTTCTTTAAATGGTTTTTGGGTGTGGCTGGCACTGTCATTTTATGTTCTTTATGTCATTGGATTCCGAGACATAAATTATGGAGAGATCTTACGATTAACATCCTGCTACATTATGAGGCTGGAAATTTCTTTGAATCTCACGCTATTGTTTTTACCTTGATTCAGGTATAGAGAGGGAAATCGGAGCATTGCAGCTAGAAGTAATCAAATGTTGTTGAATGGTGATCTCTTTTCACACCTTTTCTGTTCGATTAGATCTTAACATATTTGTTATCTTTTTAGGAAAAGAAGCTTGTTGCGGAGATAAAACGGACAGCTAAGACTGGAAATGATGTATGTTGCTTTGATATGGATTTTCCTCACTGCTAGAAGACTTGAGTTTCTGTGTTATATAACTGTTCCTCAACAATATTAAATTTATATTCCTTCAATAACAATGCTGAACTTTGTGTTCTTCTACTTAGGAGCCAGATGTAGATTTGTTGTTCTAGAAGTATTTAAAAATCAATCTAGTGCGTTGCATTCAATGGAGATCATTTTACCCAAATTTTCAGAAGTCTTGAAGCTTGTTGACGAGCATGATTGCCCTCAAACAGCCACCTAATTAATTCTTTTCAATTCTTTTTTTTTTCCGGGCTATGCATTTTGCAGGCAGCAACTAAAATTTTAGCCCGGCAGCTAATCAGGCTTAGGCAGCAAATAGCTAACTTACAAGGCAGTCGAGCTCAAATGAGAGGCATAGCGACTCATACTCAGGTATAATGTAAAACCATGTCTTTTTTTTTTTCTGTACTGAGGGAATGGGTGAGGATTGCTCTTCGTAGTGCATGCACAATGTGCTCTTAACAATGTTTATCTGCTTTGCCAGGCAATGCATGCTCAGTCTTCAGTTGCTGTTGGTTTAAAAGGTGCCAGCAAGGCAATGGAAGCTATGAATAAGGTTAGTAATGGATTCATAGTATATGTAAGTGTTCATATTGATTGAATGTTAGATTAATATCCACATATTTCAAGATGCAAGATCTCTTTAATTTGAAAGCAGCTTGATAAAAACAGTACACGAGTTCTTCTGTTTTTTTTTAACAATATTTATTTCATTAGTACACAAATTAGAACTTCAAATTTCATATGTTTGCTTTGTTTTGGGGCAATGCTGATGACTGTTATGTTTTAATTGCAGCAAATGGCGCCTGCAAAGCAAATGAAGGTTATAAGAGAGTTTCAGAAGCAGTCAGCACAAATGGATATGACTGTAAGATCATGCTTTTAGCTCTAAATAATCTACCATGATAGGAAGTTCATGATTGTCAATTCTTTTCGCTCATTAGTGTTGATCACTCTTACTTTTCCATACAGACTGAAATGATGTCGGATGCCATAGACGATGCCTTGGATAACGATGAGGCTGAAGAGGAGACTGAAGAGCTGACGAATCAGGTATTGTAATCATTGATGTAATATGAAGATCTTCTAAAATAAGCTGGGAGTCTAGAAGTTCGTTATGCTTGTGGTTGCATGCAGTTGCTTTACTGTTGTGTTGACTGGATTATTGTAAGTCATTAAGTGTTGATTGTCTGTTTTTCTGGTTATATAACTGGAAAGCTAAGGAGCAGAAGATCCTATATGGTGCCCAATAATTTACAACCCTCCACGCCCCCCCTCCCCACCAATAGGAAATCATTCTTTATGAATTCATTCAGTATCTATCGGGCTTCAAAACAAGGAACTGATGACCTTTTTTCCTTTTTGATTTTTCTTTCAGGTGCTGGATGAAATTGGTGTTGATGTTGCCTCACAGGTTGGTGTTAATTGTAATTCTTTATACAAACGTCGTTTGCAGTGATTATTTTCCTATTCATAATGCTAACCTGAACTATATTTGGCAGTTGTCAGCGGCACCAAAGGGTAAAATCACAGGGAAGAATAGAGAGGATGCCAGCAGGTATTTTTCTGCACTGAATTTTCCTTATCAAACAATGAAAAAATTCACATAAAACAAATCTACCAATGGCTTTTAAACCAAGATGCACTTATTGGAACAAGGGCATGATTCAGACCGCTGATCCTGGGGAATGACGGGCTTTAGCTTTTCTCTTATTACTAATGGAATCAAACAGTTTCCAAATAACTGAATAAAGAGGAAAAGGAAAATTCCTTTTTTTTCTATGTTTATTCATCATTTGTTTCCTTTTTGCAGTTCTGGCATTGACGAGCTAGAGAAACGTTTGGCAGCCATGAGAAACCCTTGAGATGACCATCCTACTGCATTTTGAAGGCTTCCCTCGTAATTTGATTCTTCGTGGGGCTGTATTCTGCAGGCATTTTTTTTTCTTTTCCAAACCCATGTTTCGCCTCAATGTTACTCATTTGCTTGCAGGCTCTGATAATTTGAGACACCTTGTTGAACTGGATTAATGTCTTGTGCACGATGTTTCCATAATTTGATTTCTTCCTGGGGCTGTATTCTGTAGGCATTTCTTCTTTTTTTCTTTTCCAAACCCATGTTTTCCCTCAATGTTACTCATTTGCTTGCAGGTTCCGATAATTTGAGACACCTTGTTGATCTGGATTAATGTCTTGTGCACAATGTTATAAAAAATGAAAAAATTATAACATCTCCACTCCGAATTGAAATGCCATCCTTGTGCGAGAACATACAGCCAATTCATAGCAACCACACGCTTGCCATCAAAACAAAAACCCAATCAGTTGTAGTTGCTGAATTCCACATAAAATAGAGGATTGTGGTTTGAATCAGGAGAATTGACGAACCAAGGAGGTCTTATGCAGAAAAGACCATGGCTTTGGAATGAGCAGCTTTGGAGAAGAAAGGGTATGGAGGACGACAGAGAGGGAGGGATGGTAAGGCCATTAAAGCAATCAAAACGGGCAAGGCCATTTTAATTTTTTCATGGGCAAAGAGTCTGTTCTATTTTAAATCATTTAAACTTGTGTTGGCACAGTGGGGCTATCGAAATATCATCTGCTACTGCCACCTGAATGAAGCATCGGAAGTTAATCTAACGACGAGTTTTGTATTTCCCCGACGGAGAAATAGCATGACAGTTGTGTTTGCATTAGGATGACAAGAATAAACTAGCAAGGAATGAGAGATATAGCATGCCAAAGAGGGTGCAAACTGACCTTATGATACAAGGACGAGGCAAAGAAAAGAGAAGAAAGGAAGAGATCCGTCCGTTTTCTTTGCAGACATTTGAACATGACATTACAAGGTAAAACAAGTAGTGTCCAACACATTCGATGACAGAAAATGGAGAGCGAGACCTTCGAAGATACAAACAAAGAGCAGTAAACGAGTCATGAAACAGAATATTAGTACACCTCAAGTTCCACATGTAAGATGGCAGTCCCGATGCATCTGTTTCTTTTTGGATGCGTCTAAAACATGTTGCAACCGTCAGAAACTTTTTAAGGGACAAAGGGGGAACGAGACTGGAAATGTTTTATCAGGATCTGAACTGGTCTGTCATTGCAGTAATTATCTCTGATAATTTCCCATACCCAAGGCGAGACTATAAATTCCAGGATTTCTTCACATGAAAAATCATGTATCTATTAGATATGTGAGCAAATTATTTTCTTAATCGACTCCTTGTCACTTCCTGAGCGAGAGGAACTCAAAGCTCCGGAAAGTGTCCTCACGAGTGCCTCTAGCAGCTGCAGCACGGGTCTGGGATGATTTGATCTCATACCCTGGTTGCACTCTTTGAGTCGAAGTCAGACGGCCACCACTAGAGAGTAATCGGCCCGAGCGACCTTCAGAAGGTTCTCCAGAGGAACTTGGCCTGCTATTTGAGATGATGGCTTTTCTTGAGGTGCTTCCATATCGAGAAGAACTGCGCCCTTTTTCTGGCTCAGGTGGCTGAAAATGAATTGACAGTCTAGATAAGGATTTTAAATACAAGAGAAGGAACTTACTGCACAGCTAAATGAATATTAAGTCTGCGGAGACAATTGATTGGAAAAAAGAGACTTTATTTTCTGCTGCTTTTATTCTTGTTCAGAAGTGGAAATTAAGGGCCTCAACTGCAATACTAAAATTTAAAACTTTTAGAATCATACCCTAAATGCTTCAAAATATGAAGGACATTTGGAAGCACGAAGCAATCTACAAGAAGAGAAACAAAAACAACTTGTCTTGATGGACAACACTCTGCTATATTTGGGTTTGTAATTAATGAACTCAGAGAAGAAAGGATCTCCAGCCTGAATCAATACAAACTAGGAAAAAAGGTAGCTTGCAAAAAACTATAAAAGTAAATGCTGAAAAGTCCTGGGCACCAAGGGAATAAAGCTACCTTATCCAACAGGAGCAAGTGACAACATTTAAGTTCCAACAGAAAAATGCAATTATAAGTATTTAGGCAGGGACTTACATTATCCAAGGTCTTGTTTCTGGAAGTATCATGTAGACTAGAACCAGTGACCCTTTTTGTTGAAAATGCTTCAACTGCACCTGAGAATCTTTCCCGAATCTCTTTTCCAACTGAATGCAAGTATTGCAAAACAAGAATTAACCACCAAAGGAATTGTGAAAAACAAATCTAAAAAGAAATTATCCAGCAGGGGGGAGTATGAAGTTACAAAAGTCAAAATCATTGTAGGCATCTATATAAAGTACAAGTCCATCTAAATTGAAGTAAAGGCATGTTCTAACCCATATCCAAGCTAGTGATTAGCATTCACAATCCCAAATGTGTATGACAGTAAAATTCTAAGAATAATCATAACTTAGGGTTTCAATAAACCTGGCACCAAAACCAATCCATTTTTGTGTGTATAGAAAGCATACCCGAGACCCTTTCTGCTGGTCTTTCTGCGGATGGTCCAGCATGACCAGGTTTCCCACTAGAATACTGAAAAAAGAGGCAAAAATTTTAAGGCATAACATTCTCTCCTTTCCCCCTCTGAAACTCATGTCCACAAGTTAAAACACTCACCCGTCCTCTAGAGCTGGCACCAATCTGAGGGTACTTCAAAACAGTCCAGTCAAAAACATAGTCAAACTGATAACCTGCAGCGGCAGCAACATCAAAAATTCAAAGATTAGAGAGATACCAGCAAAATAACTTGACAAGAGCAACTGCTAGTATTTTACCTTCTCGAATAAATAAGTCACGAAACAGCCTCTTCAAATATGAATAGTCAGGTTTGTCTTCAAATCGCAATGACCGGCAGTAGTGGAAGTATGATACAAATTCAGAGGGGTGTGACTTACAAAGCATCTGTTACACAATATGGATTTACATCACCAAGTTGAAACATGAATAAAATGTATATCAGAGACCAAAATTACCCTGCAGTTTTCAAAATTGGGCTATGATCTAGTGCCCAAGACCATATTCCGTGAGAAAATGTGCACACACCGTGATTACATACTCTCTAACTTTACAAACAGTACACATGACACATTCACATTTGGTGCAAACACTAAACTATTATTCATATGAAGAATATTGGGCTGTGCTATTTGATGCTTAACATGAAGCATCCAGCCTAGTCTGGATCCAACACAGGCAGTAATGCTAATAGTTCATGCTTGGTTTTGCCAACTAACTGTGTCCATATAAAACTTTGGAAGTAGCATTGGCCTGTTTGGGATTGTGGTAGCGGTTGCGGTTCAAAGTACTTTTTGCTTAGAAATGCATCAAAATAATAATTTTTTTATTTTTTTAAAATAATTTTTGATATCAGTACATCAAAAATATCTGAAAACATAAAAAAAAAATTAGCAAAAAACAAATTTCAAAATTTGAGGGAACACGGTCCCAAACAAGGCCATAACCAAATCCTTCATGAGGTCCCTTGCAAAATAATTGCATTAATGATGTTCTCCATTATAATAAGGAATACATGGCAAATTACCTCAATAGGGGTTGAAACTTTCTTTTCGCTGATCTTATCATATTTTTGCTTCTTTGTGCCAGCCTTTAATCCTTGCCATGGAAGACTGAAGCAAAGAGATTGAATAAAATTAATAGGCAAAAATTACTATTCAACATCAAGTAGGACATAACACCCACTCTCCCACACAGAAATGATAAAAAAAGAGAGTATGAATTCAAGTGCTTGGCTACTATATAATCAACCTGCCCCTTAAGAAATACATAAGCACATAACCAAGGGATTCCAAATCATCCCGTCTGCTTTGTTCTGCAAGTAGAGAAATAATAATTCCATCACTAATGCATAAATAAATCTAAGTATCAGATAGTGAGTACCTGTTGATAGTTGGAAAATCATTATGAGAAAAAAAATGACTTACCAACTCCTAGGTGAGTGTTAACACTTGCATAGCGAGCTGTGCCTGTAAGGTTCTTGTTCTCCCTACAATGGAAAAACCTTGTAAGTTTCATACTGATAGCATTTTCCTACACTTGCTGTAAACAATACAAATTAGGAAGAATAGATAGAGAGAAGCATGAACAAATATGAGAGATGTGACCACAAGAAGTAGAATAATCATCACACACATGAGAGAGGTATGCAGGCTCTTTACATGTCACTTTGTTTTTTCTGTAAATTATTGCATTTATCTATTTCTAAACAGGAAGAGATTGCATAAAAACTGGAGCAACAAATTTGCAAGCAGCAGAAAGGATCTAGTGGCAAAAGAATCAATGATGTTTTTAGTGAAAATAAACTTGAGATCGAGCTGTACAAGATTTTATATAATACAATTTATCTTCAAGTACACAAATGTGATTATCCATGACTAAAAACCATAGTTAATGGAAAAGGAAGAACATTAGACACACGAAACAACTCACTTAACTCATCATCAAATCCAAAAGCTGCCACAAGGTCCATGCCATGACCAAAAATAACTTAAATAGGCTTGTGTTATTTACAATAGATAACACTCTCATTACTAGATAGGTGACTGTCTTTGGGATTCTTAAGGAGTTGGATCAAAGTTGTATGTGCCATAAAACCACGCTTCAACATTAAGTTCCTCAAATCTTAACTTTCAGTCTGGTTCACTGCCATGAGCATGACATTACCTATGCATAAATCTAAATAAAGCTCGAGTTTTAATGCATAGAAAAGGAGGTAAACTTGCTGAGTTCATCATTCTACTCCTAATATGAGCAAATATTGCAGTGATAATCATGTCTGGTTGAGTTTGCTGCTTTCTTATGAAACAGAAAATCTCACGGGTAAACCTAGTCTCCAACCTCTTCCAATCATTAAATCTTAACTTTCAGTCTGGTTCACTGCCATGAGCATGACATTATCTTTGCATAAATCTAAATAAAGCTTGAATTTTAATGCATAGAAAAGGAAGTAAATTTACTGAGTTCATCATTCTATTCCTAAAATGGGCACATATTGATGTGATAATCATGCCTGGTGGAGTTTGCCACTTTCATATGAAACAGAATCTTATGGCTAAATATAGTCTCCAACCTCTTCAAGTCGCCACTATTCATAGGTAATGAGAAGTTAACTGTCATGTCTAAATGGATGACTCGCGAGCCAATGAAAAACACAACAGATCATCTCAATATTTACCATAAATCTGAACTTCATGCACCATGAGGCAAACATAAAAAAGAAAAATTTACCTGTATGGAATGTGCTTGTGGGTCTGAAGATCTCTATACTTCTTTGCAAGACCAAAATCAATGACATAAACCTGTATTACATGATCCCAAAAAATTGCAAATGTAAAAACAGAAAAAAGCTGGAACCTATAACAACAATTGGATGATGTCATCTCCTTCACATAATATACATAATAACCAATAAATACAAAATGCAAAAAACAAGCTAACATATGCTCTAGTTTACTAAGGTGGCTAACAAGAACCATGTAGGAATAAGTACCTGATTTGCTTTGCGGCCTAGGCCCATCAAAAAGTTGTCAGGCTTTATATCACGGTGAAGGAAACCTCTTGAATGCATGTATTCAACTCTGTTAATCTGGAGACAGGAAATGAGAGGAAAATTTTATCTACAGTGTAAGATATATTCATGAGCAAAAAAACAATCAAATGTACTTACTAGTTGATCTGCAAGCATCAGCACTGTTTTCAATGTGAATTTCCTGTTGCAGTAGTTGAATAAATCTTCCAAACTTGGCCCAAGAAGGTCAATGACCATGACGTTGTAATCAACCTCAACTCCGAACCACTTGAGATGGGGAATTCCAGCTTCATTAAAGGAAAAACAATTAAATTATTATAAGAAACTCAATGCTTATAATACGTCCCCTCCATGTACTCTGAAGTAGACTTCTAGCAAATACTGGGGGCACAGCCTTGACATGAAGTTGCATTCATAAAACTAGAAGGTGCATCTTAAGAAGAATAACATAATCCACAAGTAGAAAAAAAAAAAAAACACCCAGCAGCAGATATTACAAATTTGTATTTGCTTGTTTATGTCTGGGCATTTTGTTGTTGTTGTTGTTGTTGTTGTGTGTGTGTGTGTGTGAGAGAGAGAGAGAGAGAGAGACGTACTCCCTCCTTGAAGAAGCATATACAACTTTGACTCATAATGAAGCTGTGGATGCTTGGTCTTTACAGATTCCTGAAATTTGGAATAATTAAGGGTCAAGAATCGCAAGGAATATTGGAGAGAAGAAGAAGTACTCGAATAAATATTCTCATGCAAAACAATCTCTTACAGGGAAAATAAAGGAATACAAGACTTGTTTTCACATCAATCATGCAGTTAACAATAACGTAATTTGTTTGCGCAACAGGGCATTTGAATAAGGATCAGATAATTAATGATACAAAGCTCAATAAAGATACAGATCCGTGTTCCTACTTTCCTTCACTAAGATAAGTGCAGGCTTCATCATCGAAAAGCAACGAACACGAGAGGGGTCTAGCTCTGTGCACTTATTGCAACAAACACGATAGGGGTCTAGCTTTGTGCACTTACTGTGATCGACGAATCTGTCTTATCAACAAAATAGACAACTCTCTTTATCCAAATGCATGTGGCACTCCATCACTATCTAAACAGTTCTAAATCATGTAGAAGTAAACAGCCCTAATCTAAATCTAAATCAATGGCTGCTTCAGTAATAAAATTTGACATCTCAAATACTCCTGCGCAATAAAAGGGGAGTATCATACAGGTTGATAAACGTGATTACAGCAAAGTAAACCAAGCAGAAAAACCTAACCTACAAACACCATCCATCATGTTATACATTGCAAGAAATCATAACACAATCATGCAGAAAAAACCCTAATTTTTGGCCAAAAAATTAGATGAAAAATAAATACGCAGCTAAAAAAACCACTCCTCTCCTTCAAAATCCAAACATCAAAACATAAATGAATAATCCTTTTAGAAAATACCAGTTTAACAGCAACTTCCTCTCCAGTTTGCACATTTACACCTAACCAAAAAAAAAAACAAATCAAATCACCACAAAAAACACAAACTTTCAGACCCAAAAAAAAACATAAAAGGTAAAAAAAGCAGCTAAAAAAACGCTATACCCAGAAAGAGTTCTCCAAAAGATCCACTGCCAATCTTCCTCCCAAGCTTAAACTTGCCACCAACCATATGGTCAATCTTCGATTTTTCCATTCTTCCCTCAAGCCCTCGAAAGCTCTGGGCTTTCTAAATTTACCTAGATGGATTTGTGCTCTCCCTTTCTCCTATGCGCAAAACCCAACACCCACAGATTTACCAGATTGACACGAAAACTCAAAATTAAAAAAAATCGAGAAGAAGAATCAAGAAATCATAAAACAAGTAAAAAAAATATATCACATCCTTAGATTGTGTTAACAAAAAAGAATCAACTAATTAAAAGAAAATTTTAAACCCTGATTTTTATTTTTTTAAGGAAGATCAAACCAAGCTACATTGACCTGACATGGAAAATCCAAAATATACTGAAAACAAAATTGGACGATGCAGATCGAGAAAACTTGATTTGAGATTATCAAAAGAAAAAGGAAAATTTTTGGAGAAAATCCGGCGATGTGTTTGGGTTTATGTCTGAGAGAGAAAATGCAAGGAAGGAGGAGGGGGGGGAGGAGGAGGAGACGAAGAACGGATAGAACTTTTAAGCATGTAAAAATAAGGTTTTATTGGTTACCTGGAGTTATTTATTTAATTATTATTATTTTAGAAATTATGACAACTTTGATTTTTTTTTAAAAAAAAAAGGGAAGCGAGACCTTCTCTTGATGGTCGGCCGTCTAACCTAACACGTTCGGTTTGGTTTGGGTTGGGTTGGGTGGTTGTTTCGGTTCGGTTTGGGCTGTCAGCCTCCGCCTTTTCTTTTGGTGCAGAAAACGTGCCTACCTTTCTCTTCTTTCTACCTCTTCCTTTTTTAATTTTTTTATTATTACTTTAATTTTTTTTTTGTTAGGTATGCTTTGGAGTATGTCCTCTCATGAGTTTGTTATTTCAATACAAGATGTTTTTTTAAAAAAACTTTTTATTTTAAAATAATTTAATGCATAACTTTTTTAAAAAAAATTACTTGAAAATATATTAAAATAATTTATTTTTTATATCACGCATCAAAACTATAAAAAAAATTAAAACAATATTATTTTAATATTTTTTTCAAGTTAAGTACATTTCTAAAATGCATAAAAAAATAAAAATTATCATACTCTCATACACTTAGTTAATATTAATAAGTTAACAATTAAAATTATCATACTCTCAAACCTTTTTTCCGGCAATTTAGTAACTTATTGATTTTTATTTTTTTATAAAAATATATGATAAAAAAAGGGATTAAAATGAAAAAGATATTAAACATAGATGACATACTATAAGTTTTATAAAATATGTATTTTGGTCCTTAAATTTTAAAAATCACACAAATTATATAATTTCAGTACCTCAATATATTTCCAATTCAATTCTGGTAAAAAAAATTATTTTTTTTATTTTTTAGTCCTTGATTGAGAAATGCAAGAGAGAGATCGCTAGATTTCAGTGGTAGAGAGAGAAAAAAGTTGTTGATACCGATTTAGGTCACCAAAACTAACTATATTTATATCAAATAGTTCTATTTGATGAGGAAAATTTATATTAGGTGTTTTTTTGTATATTTAAAGTTTGTGAAAAAAACATATACGGGCTCGTATTGATTTTTGAATTTGGGGTGATTTCAATTTCTATAGTGATTTTTTTGTTTTTTTTAAAACCATGAATAGATTTATCATGGTTCTTACGGTGATTTATAGGTATTTTACATAAAAAAAGAGTTGAAAAAAAAGTATAAACATCAATTAATTAGTATTTACTGTAACATTAACCGTGATATAGATATGCGTGGATGGTTCGTATCATCAACCTTACACATGAATTGATTTTCTCTCTTTTATGTTTTTTTAATTATTAAAACAAATATATTATTAATTATCACTGGATATTTTTTGAATTAGTTATGCCATTTTATTCCAGGTATTTAATCAGCTATGCTACGTGTCTCAAAATGGAAACTTCAGACATCCCCTTTTAATTACTTGTCCTAATTCGTTGATTTGCACTTTTTTTTTTTTTTCTTTTTACATGTCTGATATGATGATGGTTTCTCTATAATTTTCTTTTTTCCATTTTAAGAATTTAATTATGTCCCCTTTTTTCTATAATACTCGTGTCCGAACGTTTATCCTCGACCAGTGCTAGGAAAGGGAACTCTCGAGTACTTTTCCTTTAGTTCATATCCATTGCTATTCGAGTGCCACGAGGAAGTCAATCTGTAAAATCCTGACCAGGCAAGCCATGCCAGATCGAATCCACTCACGGCCTTGAGTCAAGAAAAAAGAAACCACAGAGCTGGAATCACATTGTTTATTA
>Ga0325405_1005314_pt1 | contig 13095 bp, 9 predicted proteins | sample PopdelMetagenome_21_FD_205663 | JGI IMG/M metagenome (GOLD analysis project Ga0325405, IMG submission 205663) | Populus deltoides microbial communities from Bellville, Georgia, United States - Xylem-Control-R2 | ecosystem: Host-associated > Plants > Phyllosphere > Stem > Wood/Secondary xylem... | reverse complement strand
ATATATATATATTCAAAATTCAATGAATAAAGTTGAATATCTAAATTCCTTGTCTTAACAAGTGGATAAAATAAGAAAATAATAAAACCTCAATCCATTGTCATCACTATTATTATTACCCTCAAGGTTTAGGGATGCTACCTCAGGCTAAACCAGTAGAAGTTCTAATCATCAGTCTCCTCTAAGGTGTTCAGCAACATGAACCATTTCCCCTTGTCTCGCACTGGTTGTCTTCGTTCACAATGAGGCGTTTAGATATCCTCCATTATTTTGTAATGATTTGAACCAAATCATCCGAATTTTGCTGCTTGCTTCCATACCCCAAAATGGTTGTGGAGGCTAAGATGCTTTTACTACTGAACAGCTTTGCCAAGAAATTATGTTAGAGATGTCGAAGTTTCATATGACACACATTCTTTATAAGAGAGAACGTAATGTTCTCCCGTAGCCAGCAGAAGCACCAATGACAGCCAAACCCTTTTGTCAAAGGCCTGTCCACGCCCTAAATATTCCAGCAAACAAAAAGTTCCGGGAGTGGAAATTATTGCAGAAACAAGGAAAAGCAATATGATTCAAGATTAGATGTAAAACTTTATTACATGAAAGTTTTACAAAGAGTACACGGACAGTATATTATATGCCACTTGATGGTGTGAGAACACATCACAGAAGAACAGAAGGTGCTAACATAACGGGACACCTGCCATGCAGAAGGGATTTTTTCAGCAGATATTACAAATTCCTTACCCTCAAATCCTCAAACATATATAGAAACTTTGCCCCCCGCTCTTTTACAGTCACTTTCACTTCCACAGCCAACCAGTAAGGCATTCTAGATAATCCTTCATAGGTAGGCATTCACATTGCATATACTATCTCTCCACTGCTATCAAGGTCAAGCTCCGGATCACTCTCTAGGTCCTCCTCCATTTCATCATCAATGTCCAAGCTGCCAGTCAAATAATGGTTGAGACTTGGGGTGCCAGCTGCAGGTATGGTGGCTTCGGTTATTATTTGCATTATCTCATCAATGCTCTGCATTGGTTGATCAGGTTCTTCAAACTGGTTATTCATATTATTTTCCACCATGAGATCTGCTGGGAAATTCTTTAGAAACCAGTCATGATTCCTGATCTCAGGAATGGTTATCCTCTGTTGCAAAAAGGTATTCAGGTTAGAATCTTTACCAACAAATAGTCAATAATAAAGCCAGGAGGGGGGGGGGGGTTAAGGAGTTGGGACAACACATTGACGAGGTAAAATAATGAGCCTGAGGAAAGAAAGTCCATGACAGTGAAGAGTAATATTAATCATTTGACATAAAATAAGCAATCAAAATACTGTTTTTGAGAAGGACAACTGGTAATGATTGTAAAAATGCTAACACAGTCTACCTTTGCAGGATCAGCTACAAAAATTCTCGAGATTAGATGTTGGCATTCAGGAGATATATGAACATAGTCAGGGATTGAATACTGGACATTCAAAATTCGCTGCAAGAAACAACAAAATATGTTGGTAAAGGATCTCAGAAAGCTCCCACACTCAGCGAAGAAGAGAGATGATGCATTACGTGGATTGTCCTGCGAAAATTCCTAGGTTCGTCAGGGTCCTCAAAAGGGTAAGCCCCAACCAACATAACGTATAAAGTTACTCCACAAGACCATACGTCTGCAATCTGGAAGATAGAATTAACAGCAAGAGATCAGTATGATATTGAGGTCTAACATACACATTTGCAGTGCATAAATGACATCCTTGCTCCAGTGTTATTACAAGACTAGTATGAGATCCTGGTTTGTGTGTGTTTGGAATTGAGGTTGCTTCTCATGCATGTTCAGAACTGTTGTGGGTTTTTCTGAAAAAGCCATCTAAATACCAAACACAGATGAAGGCAACTGCTGCATCCAGACAGCATAAATGGTCCGTACATTTATCAAGCATAATCTACAAATAAGTTATTGCAAGACATTGGTTTCCATTGATGAAAGTGACTAATTTCTGTAATCTCCTTACACCTACAAGATTCAGGCAGGGAAAACCCAAAAAGATAATAAATGAAAAATGAACAACAGAGATTATCCATGTTATTTATAAAAATTTTACTCTGTAACGCTCATATATGTTGAATCAAGTAAATAAGCATCTGTTAGCTCATATAAGTTGAAACAAGTAAATAAGCAGTAATAGTACCTTGCCATCGTATTCCTTCTTAAGTAACACTTCAGGAGCAATATAAGCAGGAGTTCCAACAGTAGATGTTGGTTGAGAGTGTAGCAATGATGACTGTTGAAGGCACATAAAGACAATTTACAAGTATATCAGCAATTGATTAAAACAATGGCATCAAATAAACATAAAATCAATTTCTATTTGCCATGATTGAGCTAACATATCATACATAAAGAGCGGACAATGATTCCAATAAGATCCACGGTTCACAGAACAGGAAAAAACTTTACAAATATTCATCCATGATCCTATAGGCATCCAATGGAATGGATTTAGTTTCAACAATATAAGCGTTGATAATAAGCAATCTTCTACCTTAGAGTAACCAAAATCACAAATCTTCAGACGAGGAGCCGGGCTTCCATCCAACAAAGTATTCTCCAATTTCAAGTCACGATGGCACACTTGCTTCACAAAGGAACATATTAAAACATCAAAACCCCTCATACTTTTTGCTAAAGTAAGACCAGTAAGCAAAGGCAGAAATAAATACATGATTTACTAACCATTGCATGGCAGTAGCTAACTCCTGATATAAGTTGTTGAAAGAAAAAGCGTGCCTGCATTTCAAGGCAGAGTACATTAAAAAAAATTAGGCGCACTAAAACATACCATGTCTAGGGTAAGAACCTCATCCTCGCTGAAGCGACCAGAATTGCATATGCGCTCAAAGAGCTCTCCACCAGACGCATATTCCATTACAATCGCCAAATGAGTTGGGGTTAATATGACCTATAGTTGTGTCATGGAGTTAATGAATAAAAAGTACCTCTTTGAAAAGAAAAGAAATGATAAGAAGGAATTGACAGACCTCTTTGAATCTGACGATGTTGGGATGCCTAAGCGACCTGTGGTTAATGATTTCCCTTTGCACATTTTCATCTATCTGTTATACAGCAAATAAATTGAGGTTAACTTATCTATAGCTGAATTGCTGCACATGAAGTACCAAGGGTGCCTGTATTACACCCAGAAATGCTGACTCCTCGATCAATAACATAGATATAGCTCTACATTAGTTGTCAGAACACAAACTAAAAAAGGATGGCCAATTTAAAGAAACCTAGGTTCCAAGACTCACAGGGTGCTTCATTTGAAAACTAATTTCCAGCTTCTCTATATTTCTTTAACTGGAAAATTACTGCACCTGTAGCCATGCACACACCACAAATTCATGGAAATAACTGGAAGATTACTGAACCTCTAGATTGGTTGTGTTTTTGCTCTTGACTATTATCCCCATATTGACTAAATTAAGACCCCGGCCCCCCAATTCAGCTCAAACTAAAGACAAATTCAATCAAACCAAAAAAATCTCTTAAAAAAGCAAAAACAATCGACCAAAAAAACACACTAGTACTAACCTTCTCACCTCTCTCGATATACTTAACAGCAACAAGTCCATCAGCCTGTTTGTCCCTCATCAACCTGGCGACCCCGAAATTCCCTGACCCAATATCTCTCACTAACTCATACCGGTCTCCATCGTGCATGATCGGCATGTCCATTCCCGGCCCCACTGTCATCACTGATCTATCCATTTCTCCTTCTAACTATCTACTTCAAATATATCTGTAAAAAAAACAAGAATCCACAAGAAGAAGAAGAAGAAAAGAGGGCTCAATCAAAATAACTCACATTATCAGCATCACTAGAGAAAACCCTTTCGAGAGAGATCGAAATAGAACTATACGTGGACCGAAAGATTGGATTTTTAACCAAAAAACACGTGGAAACCTCACCAGCCCTTTATGGGTTTTTCAATTATTATAGTTATTAGAGAATGGGAGTTGCAGAGATATAAAATAGAGAAAGATATATAGAGAGAGAGCTCGTGATAAAGTTTGCTGAGTATTTTTTTTCTTTTTTTTCTTTTTACTCCTCTCTAAAAACTACCTCTTTACGCCTTCTTTCTTTCTATCTATAACCAAAAGAAAGAAAACAGAGTTTTGTCCTTCACTTTGCTTTTACTTTTTTTTCTTTATTGCTTTTGAGTTTGAGTTGTCTTTTATCCAAAACCTTTGAAATGGAAAAGAAAGAAAACACACACCTTTAGCTTTCCTTTGTGAGTTTTTTTTTTTTTTCCTTATCGGAAAACCATTTTGTTTTCTAAGGATCCGTTTTGAATTAGCTATGATTTTTTGCTTTTAATTTAAAAAAAGTTATAAATTATAATTTTTTAAAATATTAGTTGATATTAGCTTTTAAAGAGTTAATAAACACTTAGTATTTATGTTGACAGTCACATTCAAGGGTTAATTTAAGGCTTCTTTTTTTTTAAAAAAAAAAAAAAACTTTCAAGGGTTTGGTCTGAACGGTGATGGTAATGAAATGACTGATATGGGTTTGGAGTTTGGATATGGTATCATTTCACAGGTCACGAGGACGGAGGAGGAGCTTTCTGATTCGATGCGGGGAGGAAGAGATTGCCATTGTGGACACTTCCTTCTTTCCTTGTCTCATGTGCTTTCTACTTTAAAGTTAGGGCATGCTTGGAATCAGCTTTTAGATTGTGTCTGCCATTATTAGATTGTATTTTTTAAAGTATATTTTTTTTAAAAAAATATATTAATATAATTTTTTTATTTTTTTATATTAACATATTAAAACTATAAAAAAATACTAAAAAAGTCAAATTAATGGTGTTTTAAAACTCGGCCCGACGGGTTGACCCGGGCCTAGGACCGGGCCGGGTCTAAGTAAAAACCAGCTAAAGATTTGGCCCGGCAAAACTCGATCAACCCGGGTAAACCCAGCTGAGACCCGACTTTTATACACACACACACGTAAAACGACGTTGTTTTTGTCTTTTACGATTAAAAGGCCATAACGATTAATGATGAAGACAAAAATGAGAAAACCTAATTAAAGAAATCTTCAAAGCCATTTCAGTTGCAATTCGCGAAGAAAAGAAGAGGAGCAGAGGACTCTTGATCACTATTTCAAATCCGCGAATAAGTTTAGCTGAAGCTGATGTTATTTGTTTCTCTTCACGACTATCCTTCTTTCACTCTCTCTTTTCTTTATTCTCTGCCTCTTTTTTGAACTTGCAGTTCTGGATCTGGCATCGATTCTTTCTTATTCTCACACCCACAAGTATGTTTCTTCGTTCTTTTTATTTATGCAACTTACTAAAGCCTATGTCTCAATGTTACTAGAGAAGCAATAACTGTATATAAAGGATTCATTTTTCTTGATTTATTTCAATTATTTCTTCATAAGCTGCATATCATGTTGATTTGATATGCTTGACAAAGAAGAAGACTTAGCTGACTAATTTAGTAGTGCAAGCCTTATTGTTCTGCAATCCCAATAGTTTTTGTGTTTTATATTTTTTATTCTTTTTGCGTGTTCTGGGTTATATATTCTTTGTTGGTGGATTGACTATCACACACTCCTAAATGCTAATTTGTAGATGAGTTTCCTATCATCTCATTTTCGGTCATGTATTGGAATGTTGCATGAGGAATTTTTTTGTTTTCTATTTTTTTTCTTCCGTTTGTTTCCCATAGATATTCGTTTTGATGTTCTGCTTATTATGAGAGTTATTTTATATTTCTTCTATTAGTTTCCCATATTTTTGCAATATTAATAGATTTTTCTATTTTCTGTTTCTTCCTATAATGTCCTATATTCTGTAATTTTATTTTTCATTTCGTGAGATTTTTTTTCTCATTTAATATAGGTCTTTAAAATGTCTTCTCAAAATGGTAGTACTCCAAATGGTGATCCTTCAACAATCCATTCATCTCAACCTTCAATTTTCATGTCAAGTAGTAGTAAAGGAAGAACAAATTTGACTTAGGGTCATTGTAGAAAAGCTCCTGAACTTAGTGTTGGATGTAAAAAAACTAAATTAGTATGTTTATATTGTGTTAAAGTATTTGCGGGTGGTGGCATTAATCGATTTAAGCAACATTTAGCTAGAGCTAAAGGAGAAGTTGAATAATGTCGCAAATGTCCTCCTGATGTTCGACATCAAATGCTTTTGAATCTTAAAGGAAATGCTGGAAAAAAGAGAGTTAGAGAAATGCAAACAAATTTCAATCCATTTAATGCACAAAAAAGGGAGCATGAAGAGATGATGATTAGACAATTAGAAAATGATGATGTTGGTGATGATGATGAGGAGGAGGATGTCAATACTAAAAAACATATGTTACCACCGACGGTTGCAAAAAAAAAAGAGTCAAAGCACTAGCACTGTAAAACAATCGAATGCAAGTTATGGAAAGCAAAAGGAATCTGCAACATTGGGGGCATATTTCATGCCGAGAACAACTCCTGATGCTTAAAAGTCTCTCAAAAATTATTGGCAAAAGAAGGAAGCATTTGAACAGTGTGATCTTACTTTAACGAAGTGGATGATTGATGCATGTGTGTCATTTAATGCTGTTAACTCTGTGTATTATTAACATGTCATAGACGCTCTAACAGTCATGGGTCTTGGTTATAAAGAACCAAATTTGCATACTATTCGTGGTTATTACTTGGCAAAAGCAGTTGATGAAGTGAAGATTTATGTTGACAATTATCGAGAGATTTGGAAGAAGACTGGTTGTACATTAATGGCTGATGGATGGGCAGATCAAAAGAGAAGGACTTTAATTAACTTCTTAGTATATTGTCCTAAAGGAACAATTTTTTAAAAATATGTAGATATATCAGATGTCTCAAAGATTGCTAGATTGTTGCATCAATTATTTAAAGAGGTTGTTTTGTATGTTGGGGTAGAAAACATTGTGCATGTGGTGACTAATAATGCTTCTAATTATGTTGTTGCTGGCAAGTTATAGATGGAAGAATTTCCTTCAATATTTTGGTCTTCTTGTACTGCTCATTGCATCAACCTCATACTCCAGGACATTGTTAAATTGCAGTTAATTTGTTCTATCGTTGAGCATGCTTCTGGTATCATAAAGTATATTTATAATCATTGTTATTCATTATATTTGATAAGAAAGTTCACTGGAGAAAAAAAAAAATACTTCGTTCAGCTCCTACTCGTTTTGCTACCAATTTCATTGCATTGCAAAGCATTTTAGCTCATAAAGATGAGTTGAGAGCTATGGTGACATCTAGGGAATGGGTCTCATCTGCTTATGCTAAAGATAGCAAAGGAAAAAAGTTTGTTGAGAGTGTGCTAAACTCTCTGTTTTGGGAAGAATGTGCAATAATTGTGCGAATAAGTGAACCTTTAGTTTGAGTTCTACGAATGGTAGATGGTAATGATAGACCTTCAATGGGATATTTATATGATGCTATTCATTACGCAAAAGAAGAAATGTTAAGGAGATTTCAAAAGAGAAAGGCTAGAGTGCAACATTTCATAGACATTATCAATAATCGGTGGGATGGACAACTATATAGAAATCTTTATGCAGCGGCATTTTGATTTAATCCTCGATTTCAATATAATGCAAATATAATGGATAAACATATGAGCACCATATACGGACTTCTAGATGTTCTTGAGAAATATACACATGGAAATTTACCATTACAAAGTAAGATTACAAGTGAGATAAAGTTGTTTAGTAATGCAGAACATAACTTTGGTCGAATGTCCACGATAAATAATCGCACCCTTATACCTCTAGGTATATAATTTTTATATTTAAAAATATTATTTGACAGTCTTTTTTTTTATATAGATGAATAGTGGATGACATTTGGAACCTCCAAATCTATAACATTTGGCTATACAAGTGTTAAGTCAAACTTGTAGTTCTTCAGGATGCGAGAGAAATTTGAGTATTTTTTAACATATTCACTCCAAGAAGAGAAATAGATTGGAGCACTAAAGGCTTAATAACCTTGTTCACGTCTACTCCAATCTAAAATTGAAATAAAAGTATTTTCTTTTCTCTAATTCCTTAAATATTATTTTATCTTATCTAGTAGCATTATTAATACTTATATTGTGTTTACTTTCACTTTGAATATATAGGAATTATTGGAAATGATGAAATTATGATCCAATTAATTTTGAGACAATTTGTGACATTGAAAATTAAGTAATAGAAGATGACCCGTCAATTTTGACAACTGAAGAAGCAAAGAGTTTTCACCAACCTCTATCAACAATGACCATACAAGATACTTTAGATGATGGTAATTAATGATTGATCATTTAGTGAAAAATATTATTTAAAACAAAGTATTGTTTAACACATAATATTTATTTGTTAATTGTGTTTAAATATAGATTTCATAAATGTTAATGAGATTGAATATGATTGTGACGATGAAGTTTTAAAGGAGCATGTTGATGTTTTATTAGGTGTTGATGAGGTTGGCTCAATTCCATCGACATTTGATTCAAATTTTGCTCCTATGGACACCGAAGAACTTAATGTGTTCATTCAACAAAAGTAAATGTGTTGTTGATTTAGAATTTATGTTTTTGGATGTTTTGTTTTAAATATTTTAAAATTTATATTTGGTTTGTGTTTTGGATATTGAATTAAATTTATGTTGTTTGTTTAAAATTTAAATTTGATTTATATAAGTGTTGCATTGTAACTAGTTAGGTGTTTTCTATAAGTGTTGCATTGGATTTTGTTTTATGGGTTGACTCGAGTCAACCCATTTGACCCCCAGTCATTATATCGGGTCAACCACTGGTCGGGTTTAAAAACTATGCAAATTAATACTTCTTTAAAAAAATATATTTTAAAAAAACACTTAAAAACATAAATAACCTCACTCTCATAGCACACTTTTAGTAGCATTAAATTTCATGTTGAATTCTTTTGTTTGATAGTATAAAATCTACGACGTCACATGCTAAATAGATTAGCATAGTTACTAGATCATTAATTGTGTCATATTATGGATCGCATCAATTTTTTTTAATATAAAATGAAATATATTGGTGTTGTTGATTTAAAAAAAACATTATATAAGGATTAACCTGATGTAACCTGGTCAACTTGACAGATTTTAATACAACTCGAGCGACTGGTAAAAACATAGTTTGGCTTAAAAAAATCAATATGATATCTTTTTTTAAAAAAATATTAAAATGACAACATATTATATCAACCCAGATCATCTTAGGTTAATCTGCCAAATCCACTACTCATGTCATGAGATTCTGGTAACCCTATAGAAAATAAATAAATAAAAATTAAAATCAATTCTCAATCAACCCAATGTTAAATGATGAAATTAAATAAAAAAATTAATTAAAAAAATAAGTTGAGTCAACCTGGATTAACCTGTCAAACATGGGTCATGAGACATGGATAACCCTATAAAAAGAGAATCAAAACAAATTATAAAACTCAACTCTCAATCAATTCAATGTTGAAATATGAAATTAAGAAAATCAATTAAAAAAAGGACATAAAAAACCACTCGAGTCATGAGACACGGATAACCTCATAGAATGCAAACAAAAATAAATTATGAAGTCTAATTCCTAATCAACCCAATATTAAAAAATAAAATTAAAAAAATCAACTAAAAAAAGGATGAAAAAAATGAATCAACCTACATAACCTGTGACCTAAGTGACAAGATCGTGATAACTTTATAAAAAGCAAATAAAAAAATTTATCAATCTCAATTCTCAATAAACTCAATGTTGAATAATTAAATTAAAAAAAATCAAACAAAAAAAGGAAAATTATAACTTGAGTCAACTAGTATTAACCTGTAAAACTCGGGTCAAGAGACTAGGATAATTTTATAGAAAGCAATTCAAAACAAATTATAAAGTTTAATTCTCAATTAACTCAATATTAAAAGATGAAATTGAAAACAAAATAACAAAAAAACCCGAGCAAACCTGGCTAACCCACAAAACTAGTGACCCGATTTACAAGACTATGATAACCCCATATATATCAAATTAAAAAACAATAATGAAGCCTAATTCGCAATCAACCCAATATTAAAGGATGAAGTTGAGAAAAAGATTAATTAAAAAAGTATAAAAAATAATTTGAGTCAACACGGTTAACCCGTAAAATTCGTGACCCGGTTCATAAAACTGAATGACTATATAAAAAGAAAATTAAAACAAATTATGAAATCCTATACCTGCTAAATCCAATATTGGAAGATGAAATTAAAAAAATGTTTGAAATTAAAAAACAAATCCTAAAATATTTTGAGGACCACAGTGAAATAGGGCTTGGCTTTATATTGTTCATTGCAACACTGAAAAGTCAAGCCCTTATATGTTAATTAACTAGATTATTCTCACACTACGTTGAGAATCGAATTGATACTTTTTAACATAAAAAAATTCAAATGTTGTTAATATATTTTTTAGGAAAAAAAACTATATGAGAATTAACTTGATATGACCTGGTCAATTTAACAGATTTAAAGATTAAAAATATAGTTTGACTTAAAAAACAAGGACAACATTTTTTAAAAAATATTGAAATGACAACATATTAGATTATCTTGGATCAACTCGGGTTAACCTATCAAATCTATTATCTAGGTTATAAGACCCTTATAACCTTATATAAAAAAATATTATTAAACTTAATTTTCAATAAACGCAATGTTGAATAATGAAATTCAAAATAAAATTCAACTAAAAAAATAAATCAAGTAAACTCGGGTAAACTGTTAAACATAGATAATAAAAACAAGATAACCTCATAAAAATTAAATCAAAATAAATTATGAAACTCAATTCTCAATCAATTCAATGTTGAAGGGTGAAATTTAAAAAAAAAACACACAAAGCCACCTGAGTCAACCGATTAAATTCGTGACCAGAATCATGAGACTTGGATAACCTTATAGAATTTAAACCAAAACAAATTATAAAACTTAATTTCCAGTTAGCATCATATTGAAGGATGAAATTCAAAGAAATTCAACTTAAAAAAGGAAAAAAAAAACCTGAGTCAATTTCCAATCAACCCAATTAAATTGAAAAAAATCAAATAAAAAAAGAAAAATAAATAATCAGGGTCAACCAAAGTTAACATATCAAATCCGAATCATAAGATTAGGATAACTCCATAGAAAGTAAATAAAAAAAAATATAACTATGACTCTTAACCAATCTAGTGTTAAATGATGAAATTGAAGAAAAAACAATTAATAATGGACAAAAAAATATGACCTGAATCAACATGGCTAACGTGTAAAATTTGTGACGCGGGGCATGAGATTGAGATAACTCCATAGAAAGTAAATTAAAATAAATTATAAAATTCTATACCTAGAAACCTAATATTAGATCATGAAATTTTTAAAAATATATGTTTGAAATTTTTAAAAAAATCTTCAAAAATTAGAAGAACTAAAATAAAAAGGTACTTTTGTTCTAGTGAAATGTCAAGCTCTTTTTATAAATGTTAATAATAATATTACGTTTTTTTACACGTTTCTTCTTCTATTTCTACTTACTAGATAAGTTAGGAAATTTAAAAGACCGGAAATGTTAATAAAATATAAAAAGTCCATAGAGAAAGAAATTGGGATTTAAGATATGAAGTTTCAAGAATAGTTGGAATATAATTTATTGAGCCTTCCAGACTAGATGTAAAAGAGTTTTAGAATTTGTTTATTTTTAAATTTTAAAAATATTTTTAAAAATTTTATTTATTTTTATTTATTTTGTTTTAAATTAATAATTTTTGGTGTTTTAATATGCTAATATCAAAAATATTTTTAAAAAGTAAATAAAAATATTATTTTGATACATTTTCAAGTTAAAAATACTTTAAAAAACAATTATTACTACATTCTCAAAAACACTCTCAGTACATGTTAATAATTATAGAAGTTTGTGATGTGTTTTAAGATTATTAAAAAAGTTAATCATAGAATCCAATAAAGTATTGTAGAAATTATTTTTTATTTTTTTATTTAAAAATGTATTAAAATAATATTTTTTATTTTTTAAAATTAAATTTTAATATACACATCAAAATAATTTAAAACATAAAAAAAAAATTGATGTTTGCACTACAATTAATATAATTTTAAAATATTTTTTTATTGTTTAATAGCAAAATAATTATTATATTATTTGATTGAAAGGGAAAGAGGATAGTGGGATATCGATTCAATGAGTACAAGCGTTTAATCTTTGACCAGCAACGTGCAATAACCACGTATGTTAATATCAGTGTAATTTCAGAGTCGTCAATCGTGTGATTTGTTCTATTTTTATTCGGAGTGTGATTTTTTATGTGTATGCATGTTATTTTTACAGTGCCTTACCCGCTCACTAGACTTGCAGGATACTCAGTAGGTCATGGGTAATTGTCATGATGCGCGCAAGCTGACCCGAACACCCCACGCTAATAAAAAAAATCAGTGTAATTTAATTAATTAGATTTTGAATTTATTATTTTAAAATTTATTAATTTAAATTTTATAAATTTTAAAATTATTAAAAATTTATATAATTATTAATTTTAGAGCTTATAAAATTAATCAAGTTAATATTATATTAATAAAAAAAATAAAAAATCACTACGATTGTGGGGAGGTTTTTTAATTTTCTATCACTTGATAATTGAAAGCCAGTGTACAAAGTACAATTTGACTCTCCACAATAATAGAGAGCCACACAATCTTGCCCTAGAAACATTAAAAAAAAAAAACAAAACAAAACAAAACGAGGTGCTTTATGAAGCATGGGGCCAATAGAGAAACAGTACCATTACAGTAAGCAATTGTTTCAACGAAGAGCGTGGTAATTTTAACGTAAAGGTTGCTGCCTGCTCTCAAATACATGGTAGGTGGTGCAACTGTGGCTGATCTTCATGCCATTTTTTTATGCTCCACAAATTAGGTCAGTTTGTATATCCAATCAAGCAAAATGAATTCAAACTTCGGTTGCAATTTCTATTTTCTTTTTTCTTTATATATATATAT
>Ga0325405_1005304_pt1 | contig 13105 bp, 6 predicted proteins | sample PopdelMetagenome_21_FD_205663 | JGI IMG/M metagenome (GOLD analysis project Ga0325405, IMG submission 205663) | Populus deltoides microbial communities from Bellville, Georgia, United States - Xylem-Control-R2 | ecosystem: Host-associated > Plants > Phyllosphere > Stem > Wood/Secondary xylem... | reverse complement strand
ACCCCGGTCTTGCCGGGTTATTTATTACTGTGACACTCCTGCACTTGGGATAAGACATCAACTCTTTGATCGTGTCACTAAGACATAGACCTAAAACTTTTATGAAGAGTCCAAGATTCAAAAAGGTCGTTTTCAAGTTCAAATTGTAGAAACAACGGAGAAGTCGGAATCTGTCCTGCAGCCATTTTTCAACCCATATCTCGAGTTCTAGAAGTCCACATGCACCGATTCTTTTTTATTGGAAAGTTGAGACAATTTCCTAAAACTTTCATGAAGATTATCTGTTCAAATTCTGACGTTAGAAATGACGTTTTATTCAGACAAGAAGATAAGGATTGTCACCAAGTCAAGATGTGGTAACCCACTTAATAATTAGTCATCAAATCAATAGTTCCAAATTTTAACCTATAAAAGGAGGCATTTGCCATGCATTTAGGCATCTTGGTTTTCAGATCAAGATCATGTCCTTGTTCTCTCTCTCTTTATATTTTTGTAATGCTTAAGTTTTGTTTATATTAATCTCTTATTTATGCTTTTCATTTCCTTTTCTTTACTTAGTTAACTTATATCTTATTTATGTTCTTATATTGTTTATTTATACTTCTCTCTTTCATTATGTTTAGCTAAGTTTATTATGCCAGTCTCTAAAAAGGGTCTCTCGTTGTCCTAGTGATCACCCTCGTGAAGGCAATATAAGGGCTCAGTAGGTAGTGTAATGACTCGTATACCAATCACTACTAGTCCAAGCACTCGGCAAAGACTTGGATGGTTTCACAAACTTAAACTCTGACTGAAAGGCATAGGGTAAGTCGTTACTCCCCCACCTAACCTGAAGTTTCCATATGCTCATCCCAAAGCAATATATCAAAAATAAACTAATGATGCATGAAAACATGTACACATAGGCAAGATGAAATATGCTTAAGCGTAAAAATAAGCCAGATGCAAACATTTTAACACATTAAAACAGATAAATCACATCAAATACACAAAGCTTAGTCTAATACTATAAGAAACAATACCTTTTCTAGTGGAGTTGTCATTCTATCGCACATGGACGAGCTGTGTCGGAGGGGTCATTGGAGTCGTCACCTTGTTGTTTGGTTTGTGGTCACTAGGAAACCCAAATGTACTAGTCTTATTAGAGATTCGAGGGTAAGGGACTAGTTATGGTTAGGGAAGGTATTAACACCCCTAGCACACTCTACCTGAGGTAAGCTGCTTTGTATGGTTTGATGTGGTTTATAGATTTTGATGGTTTTCTGATCAATGGTTTATCTGTGGTTTAGGATTAGGATTTATTCGTATAAATAAATCCAGTTTTAAAGAATTTATTATGGACTCGTGTACCCAAATAAAATCTTAAAAAAAAGGTTCTTTGTAATTTGTATTACGGTGAAAAATACTCCCCATTAAAATTGGTGAATATTTAGAATAACTCTAGAAATTTTCTAATCAACTCCTGATATTTCTAATATCAGCCTAACTTGTAGGTCCATCATTGTATACCAGGATTTTTAACCATTAATTCTCATGAATTAAAAAATAGTGATTTATTGAAATATTAGCCAAATTCTCAGGGAAGGCTATTAATAGGGATGGTTTAGTTATGAGGATGAGAGGATGTTGGTCAGAGGGAGATAGAGGCCGCCTGGGATGGTTGGCTTGATGAGTTTTTTTTGTGGGTCTCGGCGAATAATTAAGGTTTATAGAGGTCAGTGTTGAGGATGATGGTAGGGATTATCAGCGTGAACAGGGAGGGATGAAGCTTATAGTGAGGATAATGGCGTGTGGCTAAATTGGCTGGTAATGGTCTCAAGGCTAGTAGAAAATTTAGAGATGTTGGTGGCGTGTGGTTTTTTTTGTTTTATTAAGCAGCAACTCTGTTTAGGTTTATTGGGTTTAGGGTTTTTTGTGTTGTGTGGGTATGGGGAGAGCATATGTGAATACTTTTTTTATTTTTATTTTCTCTTCTAAAATTTCTCCTCCCTTTTAGTTGTGTGTAACCATCTATTTATAGGTGAAAATTTTCTTTGGCTTGTAGGCAAAGCAAACCAAGATTAACCATTGGATTTCAAAGATAATTTTCAACCATTCATTTGCTAACTTGGAGACAAAGCATAGAAAAATAGACCTTTGGATTAAGAGAATGATTGTAAACTATTTGATTGAAAAAGATGGGTTGCTTGGTGAGAGAGTTTTCAATTTTCAAATTTATCATCTCCTTTCCACAATTACAATTAGATTACTAAAAAATTAAATGCATTTTTTCTTTTTTTATTTTTTTCTCTCTATTTTTTATTTTAAATTCTTTGAAAAAGACGCTGCAAACGACGCAAATACATCAAAAATATATTTTTAGGTTTTTTGTTGTTTTTTTTTGCTATTTTTGGTTTTTTTTTTCAAAAAATAGGTAACAACACATGCATTCATGCTTTAAGGTTTAAATGTCATATGAGCATATGATAGGTTGAAATATAGGTCTTAAGAAGCCCCAATCCATAAATTTTACAACAAATGACTGCGAAAAAGAAACATGAAAGATTGCACTCACTATAATGTCCACCTCTAAAAGGAGCTAGTTTCCCTAAAGGCTAACATAGCTCGCATTACAAGTTTTCTTGAGTAGACACTCAGACACTTCTATAATGAAGGCCTGTCTAAGTGGCCCGTTACTTTTACGACAATTCAGCATGAAGAAAGGACAGGAGAACAGGATAAGGACCCCCAGTGTAACGCAGCCTTTGTGCAATCAACAATGCCTACACTAGCCTCAGCAGGTGTGGATGCATTCGCCAATGAATCCCACAAGAGAAATCCTTTGAGGACATTGACCATTATAAGATGGCAGCGTTGGAAGCCAGAATAAGAACTATCAAAGGAGTGGATTTGTATGATCTCATATAAGCTGCAGAAATATGCCTAGTCCCAAGTGTAATTGTACCAAATAAATTTTATACGCTCGAGTTCATAAAGCACATCGAAACTCAGTGCCTTGTCACTCACCTCAAGTCTTATTGTGCATGATGAAAAATTGTTAATGCATTTTTTTTAGAATAGCTTGAGTGGAGCAGCACTAAACTGGTACATAAGACTAGACAACACCAATATCCAGAAATGAAAAGACCTTGTGGATGCTTTCGTCAAGCAGTATAAATACAATATGGGTATTGCTCGTGATAGATCAAATTTGTTACTTCTAAAAAAGATAGATAAAAAAATCATAAGAGAGTATGTTCAGATGTAGAGGAATCTGACTGTGCAAGTACATCCTCCACTATTAGAAAAGGAGATGACCAATTTGTTTACCAACACTTTTAAGATGTCCTACTCTGAGTTTATGATTGGAAGTGCATCCCAACACTTTATTGACCTAGTGATTGTATAGCCAAAAGGATTGAACAAGCTATCAAGGTAGAAAAAATCAAAGGTCTAATTGTGAACTCTGAAATCATGATGGGATATGAGTTGGAAAATGGCTCTCAAATTGGAAATCTTGTTCAATTGAATCTCACTGTATCATCGACTGCTCAAACACCACTGTCAAAGATTGACTTACCTTTACCACCCAAAGGTATTTACCAACATCCCTTGAACACCGGACATATCACCCCACTTCCATCAAATCCCATAAAATCACCATTTCCTAGGTGTTACAATCCAAATAAAAAGTGTGAACATCATGATGGGATCCTCAATCATTTAATCAAAAGCTGCAAGAATTTCAGGTATCAAGTTTGGAAGTTGAAAAGTAAGGGACAAGTTGAGTTTGTGAAGGATAATGTCATCAACCATATTGTCACTAGATCATCATGGGTACAACAAGTGGTTGGTAAATATTGACAAGACACAAATGTCTACGGGGAATTTGACCCAATGAAGAGTGTGATATGTGTCAAACTTTCTTATTCTGCATTTTGGTTTGGGGATTGCATCACATCTTTTAATTAAACATGTCTTTTCAGCCTATTTGTTGTTTCAAAATAAAAATATGTTTTTGTGAAAGTAATAACTTGACATTATATTGTTATCCACGATTAGATAAATATAATGGTAGAAATGATTGAACCCTAGGTGAGTCATGCAATATATTAAGAGGCAAACCCTTTGAAACTCATAAAACTAACCCTCATGATTGACTCCATAGCTTCATTCAAAGCACTTTGACCACATCAATTTTGCAAAAAAAAAATCTCTTTTCCAAAATAATTCTGAAAAAATAAATTTACGTTTTGATTTCATAAATAATTTGATTTTTTTAAATAAAAAAACAGAGTTTAGACACTCGTTTATAAGATGGGAAACAAATCATTCAAGCAATTTCAATTTTAAAGCGACCAAACAATTTTGAACTAAGACACAAAAAATAAATAAAAAATGCACAAAAAGCTCATACCCCATATGTATATCAGGCCATGTTTTTGTTGTATGCATAATTGCATGTAGTTTGATTTGCTAGTCATTAATTCATAAAAACATAATCTTTCTACAAAACTTCCAAACAATGACATTGAACGGGGACAAAATTTATTGGTTCTAACCGCTTGTGCTTGAAATGATGAAAGGATGTCTTTGCTGTTCCTTCACATTCTAAAAATATATCATTTGTGGTTCTCATTTGAGCATGTATAAATTCTTCTTTGTAAAAATCTTAAATAGGATCACACCCCATCTTGGGGACAAACAAAAATTCTAAAAGTCGAAGGTCGATCCTAACTGGGATTACACTTCATGTTGTGGGGCAAGTAGAAATTCAAAGATTAAAACCAAAGAAAGGTAGTGAAAAAGACGAAAAGCCTAAAAAATCTAAATATTGGGGAGTATGCCCAAGTGAAAAGAAAAAATAATCAAGTAAATGTAGATGCATCATCAAACAAAAAGGGTTCAATTCATAGTTTTTAAACCCGGCCTGGTCCAAGGTCCGGATTCCGGGTTTTGACCGGGTCAATTTTTTTTAAATAATCAAAACGACGTCGTTTTAGTAAAAAAAACAAAAAAACAAAAGTTGTAACCTGGTTTTTGACCAGGTCTTGCCAGGTCAACCGGGTCATCCCAGGTTTTTTCTTTTTCTATTTTTGTCTTAAACCCGGTCCGGTTCTAGCCCTGGATCGGCCAAGTCCCAGGTCGACCCGCCGGGCCGGGTTTCAAAATTATGGTTCAATTTAACCAATTCCTTGATCGTTATAGGTTAACATCCATCTTAATTACCTGAGTAGTGAAAATTGAAAACATATCAGTGCATGCATGATTAAAGGAAAATGACCAATACTTGATGTTTATAATAGGTATCCATCTTGTACATTTCTTTACCTCAGATGCAGTGGGAATAAACGAACGTTAGATGCTTTGTTTCCTTCTTCAGCTTCAACTATGTCATGGATTGTGTCTGGAATTCCACAGATGACTACTTCCTACTCCCAACAGATCAATAGGAGTCAGATACTTGTAATTGGTAAAGCCTGTTTGATATTACGGTGAAAAAAATTAAAATATTTTTAATATTAAAACATCGAAACAATTTAAAAATATTAAAATAATAATTTAAAAAATATTTAACTTTTTTTAAAAAACACTTTTAAAACTAAAAAAACAAAACAAGAGTATTTATGATAGTCATATCAAGGATATGTTTCGATAACTTTACTCCACGATTAATAAAATATTTTAAGGATTTTTTTTTACCAGACTCGAAAAGAAAGTTGACTTTAGAGAAACAGTAAGTAGGCATGAACAACCACCACCTAGGCTTCTTATTCTTTGCTCGCAGTCATGATGTCAAACGCCCTAGCAAAGAAACCAAATCATTTCAGAGACATGGAAATTAGGTCGAACATTCCCGAATGTTAAAACAGCGACAATACTGATCGCAGTTCTCAGTTCCCAAGTGTTCAGAGCAAGGAAAAGTCCAATGAACAAATTTATTTTGAGCATCAAACATGGCTTGGTGTTAAACGCCCGACCAAACAAGATAGAAATAAAAAAGTCACCATTACATGTAAGCCAAAAAATCAAAATTGTTTTTTCCAAGAAAGAGGGAAAAAGATCCGACACATGTTCATAGTATTTGTAAGAGTTTGCTAAGACTACGGTAAAGAATAAAACAAAACAAAAACTGGCAAGACCAAGCTAACCCTAGGCAGACAATGGAACCCCAAACCTGAGCTTAAAGCAGTTTTTTAGTTTTTTAGAACTGAACGAGAATACAACGGTCGATTTCACTCCCATCAAGTTTCAAATTTGGGACAAAGCAACGAAAAAATAAAAAATAAAAATAGTAAAATGTATAGATTAACAAGAGAGCAGGAACCCGGGCCCAGGTGTTGGAGAGGTGTTTGGGAAAAGAGTACTACAACTGACTGAATACACTCAGCAGTTGTCGACCAAACTGTTTGCTGTAATTGAATCCAGCTTCCCAGGCCTGTTTCCATATAATCTGCTGACACGTTTAGTGGATAAATTGAAATCCTGAGTGATCCAGGCTCGGAGCGCCTTCTTTCAAACTCTTTTAGCTCCATGAGAATAAACTATCCTACTTGAGTGTAACAGCACAACAGTACATTCATGATTTACAACAATGCACAGTGCTGAGCACCTAATAGTGAACCTTCTCATCACTATCAAAATTCAGACTCTCAATTCCCTTAAGGGTGGTTTCATAGGTCTTCATGTGAGTGGTATTTCTGCTTGATGAAGTGCGCCTGGGGTCTGAAGATCCAAGAGGACTTCTTGGCCCACTAGAAATTTTGTGTATTGCTCCAGGGCTTGCATCAGTTATGCGAGACCATTGGGGATCAGACTCACTTGCAGCAGCAAATACATCGCGGCTACTGGAAACACCTGCAGCTCGCCTTGCGGATCCACTTGATCGCCCCAAAAAAGTAGAGCTGGGTAACTGCAACAGCCAATCATAATGCGGTTTAGATCTAATAAAAAAAAAATGCAGGCTATAGACCTGCATGCTAAATCTGACTTTATGATTTAAGAGATTAGCCACCATTGATGGCATAGAAAGCATGGGCGGTGAAAATAAATTGATATCATCAATCTACAAAAGATTTTAAGCAACATGAAAAAAGGGGATTTTGACACATACAAGTTAACAGAACACATTGCCAACATATACAGGAAAACAAGATTTTAAGCAACTGCAAGAACAGAAGATTATGCATAACCACAAACATTCAGGTTAGGTTAGCTAGCAGTGATGAATACACAGTTGCACTTAGAAACTGTGGCCTTATAATACCATGCCAGAAGTACAGACTCTCAGTGATCCCAGAAATCAAGGCAAAATTGATAGGATTTAACAAACACAAGTTGAACAAAACAAATTGCAAAAAAATAGAGGAAAAATAGAATACTTGATGTTCAACATCCATCAGGCTGTAACAAATGTTTCACCATGATAAGACAATCAGTGAAACCTTGCACAATTCAGTCGTGGAAAAGAAGAAAAAACCCAAGCAACTTACCACAGCGTCCTTAGTAATTGGATAATCATTAGCAACTGGACTCTTCTGCTTTGAATAGCTTCCAGCATTTAAGATTGGTCCTGATAGTCTGTGGCGAGATGAGTCCATTGACTGGCCAACTGCTCGCCCTTCTTCTCCACCTGCAACAAAGAGAAAGAAAATGCACAAACCCCAAGCACATGTTAAAGGATAATCATCCACCTCCTCTTTAGAACTTATTCTTCATCAACTGACAGCCATTTGGTATTCACCCAAGGTGGACAGATGGGCAGTATAGTGAGAGGAAGAGACAGAGAGAAAAATTAAATTGGAGAATGACTAAACAAAAGTAACTAAGAGAGATCCATAGCATCCTTGGTGCAAGCAGCAGAAAGCATTGAAAAATCTTAGAGAAAGACCATCCACTATAAAAAAAGACAGTTTACGAAATGAAAAACCATTACGTGAAGGAATATTTAGAACCAATAAACACAAAATAAACTACCTGTTTGTCTATCTGCACTGACAATAGGAGGCATGCCAGAACTAGTTCCAACACCAGGGCCCTAACAGAAACAAGAAAAATTCAAATCTATTCAACACCATGACCAACAGAAGTAAATTGCTCCATGGACACTTACAATGCCACGAGTTGGAGGATTAGCCAGCTGTGATTGCTGATACTTCAATATTGTCCAGTCAAAGACATAATCAAACTGGAAGCCTGTAAACATGATCAAAAGATACAATAAGGAGTTCAAAAAATGTCAATTCTATTATTATATCAGAGCCAATAGAAATCAAATACAGAGAATAATATAGAGGTAAACTTGAATGCATTTAGCTACTAAAATATCCTTACCCTCACGAATAAAGAGATCACGAAATATTCTCTTCAAATAAGCATAATCTGGCTTATCATCGAATCGAAGTGAACGACAATAATGAAAATAAGAGGCAAATTCAGTTGGATAACCACGACAAAGGGCCTGAGAAAACACAATATCTATGATCAGATTTTTAGAATAAGCAACAGAATTAACAAGCAACCTAGGTAATTAGGACCACTTTACCTCAATTGAAGTAGAGACCTTCTTTTCACTAATTTTCTCATACTTCTGTTTCTTAGTTCCAGCTTTTAATCCCTGCCACGGAAGGCTACATGGAAAAACTTATTAGCAATCAAATTAACAACAGATGATACACAACCAGGTAGGGGAGGCAGGCAGAGAGAATCACCTTCCTCTCAGGAAGTACATAAGGACATAACCAAGTGATTCTAGATCATCCCTCCGGCTTTGCTCTATGCAATTCAACAAGTCAAAAATGGAGAAATCAATGTTATGAAACACATAGGGAATAACAGGAAGGCAAATAGATAACCAAGTGAAAAAAAAAAAGACACCAAGCACATACCAATGCCCAGGTGAGTGTTCATGCTTGCATATCTAGCAGTTCCAGTCAAATTTTTATTTTCCCTGTAGTATACTGATGTCAGTAATGACTTAATTACCGCATATTATCAACAAAAATACAAACAGTGAAAAGTAAAGGTAAGGCATGAGACAGCTGAATGAAATACTTCTCCAATCACATCAAAAGTAAACATAGACAATGGCACCAAGATTCTGTATCTCAATCATCAATGCAATTAAGTACCCAAAAAAACAAACAGCAGCATCACACTACAACCATTGAGGATATTGACAGATGATACAAATTTCTATATGCAGTTAGTTTAATTGAGCATCAAAATGTATTTGACATAACACAACCACAAACAAATATGCATGTGTGCAGACAAAAACAATCCTCTCACCTGTAAGGAATGTGTTGATGGGTTGAACTATCTCTGTATTTCTTTGCCAGACCAAAGTCGATGATGTATACCTGTGTGCAAGTGAACAGCAAAGTTTTAATATGGATTTCCACAAAAAGATGGGAAGAATAAACACGTGTGTGTGTGTTAAACGTATACTTCATATCAAGACCTGATTTGCACGCCTTCCTAAGCCCATGAGAAAGTTGTCTGGCTTAATATCTCGATGCAGAAATGATTTCGAGTGGACGAATTCGACACGATTGATCTTGAAAGAAGAAAAGGGTGCAGCGTAAATGGATAATATTTCTGAAAGATCAATACTAACACTGAATGGGAAAGTTGATGAAACTCACCATCTGATCAGCAAGCATAAGGACTGACTTCAAAGAGAGTTTCCTACTGCAGAAGTTAAAGAGGTCTTCAAGACTAGGTCCAAGCAAATCCATCACTAGGACATTATAGTCTCCCTCAACTCCAAACCACCTCACATTTGGAATCCCAGCTGCCAAGATAGAAAATGATCAGAAGAGTTTTGTAAAAAGAACGCTCATAAAAGAACAAATATTTGAAAAATAAACAGAAAAACAAATCAAGAAAAAGATTTCAAGAAACAGCATTACTCCCTCCCTGCAGGATTCTGTATAACTTGGATTCATATAGCAACTGAGGATGTTTTGTCTTGATGTTCTCCTGAACATTAAGAGATAACACAAGGATCATGCACAGCTAAAAATACAATCATTTAGTTTCAAACCCACAAAGAATATTAAAAAACACAGAACACCACAGATCATTGAAACAAATCAAGCTGGTAAATATATTGAAAAGTCAATGACATCGGTCGATCAACAGCATGAAACCAACTCATGACATTATAAACTTGATCAACATCACACTCGAATAAACTCCTCACATCAAAACATCAGTCGTAAGAAGAAATTCATACTCGAATAAACGCCATACATTGTGGGAATGCATGAAAACATAAAGAAAAGAAAAGGAACTGCAGCATATGCTAAAAATTGAATCAAATCATGGTATGTGATTTTCTTAATTCAAAAAACAAGTCAAGTGCCAACATTAATTTGAAATTCACTCAGACTCAGTAGATTCCTACTTTATAGCTAAAATTTACTGACAACATTTCCACTCTCAGTCAAAAGTAAAATTAGGAAACATCTATTAACTTAATCAAACAAAATAATAATAATAACAACAGCAACAACAACAACAACAACAACAAATAAAATCGAAAGCGAAATCAATTACAAGGAAACTTACGAGCTTAATGGCGACTTCTTCATTAGTCTGAATATTAGTACCTAATTTAATCAATCCAAAAAAAAATGAGAAATAATAATAAAACTAAATAGAGCTAATCAATTAATTTCAGAAAAACATTAATCAAAAGAAAACCTAGATAGATCTCTCCAAAGGAACCGCTGCCGATCTTCCGACCCAGCCTGAACTTATTACCAACACGAGGCTCCATCTAAAGAAACCGGAACCCTAATTTAAAAATCAAGAAAACACACAGACAAATCGATAAAAGAATGGAGCCGAGCGGGGAAACGGAGATGGATCCACAGAAAGATAACAAGAAAATATTTATTTAACCGAAAAATAAAAGAAAAGGGTTAGATAGGTAGATAGACAGCCTCTGTCACTCTATCATCTTTTCTTTCGGTGTTGGTTTGAATTGAATTGAATTGATGATCCAAATTCCAAAACCAAAGTGTTAGGGAAAAAAAATAAATAAAAATTGTGGACAAAGAGGTAAGGTGGGGGAGCGGGCGAGGTGTTAACTTTTTCTTTTTCTTTTTTACTTTACTCTCCTTTTTTCAGTTTTTGTTAATTATGATAATTTGTTTTCACAGGGAACCAGAGAATGGTTCTCACGCGTGTTTAATACGCGTGACCGAAAGTTCTCTGCATTTTTACATGGGTAGGCGGGCTTAGATTATTTGTTACCTGTTTTTTTAAATATTGTTTTATAATTTTAATGTGTTAGTATTAAAAATAAAAAATTTAATAAATTATTGTCATATATTTTTAATTAAACTTTATTTTTCTTCTTTGTATTATTACATGCCTCCACACATAGGTCACGTGTGACAGAGACAAAAAAAAAAATATTAAAATTTAAACTTGTTTGTGTTTATTAATTTACAATATAGTTTTTAAGTGGTGAGTTGTATATTGATTGGTAAGATCATTTCTTGAGAAATAAAATTATTTATACAAAAAATTTAAAAAAAATTAATTAATTTTAGTTCCGATAATAAATTTCCATTGGTGTGGATTTTAGAATTAAATTTTTTTTTAATTTTTATATATGTAGTTTTATTTTTCTAAGTAATGATCATATTATCTTTTACAAGCATCGCATGATTCAACAAAAGGGAAGGAACCTTAACGAAATATATAGCACTCTGATAGAGTTTATAAAAATAAAATATAGGGAAAGATCCATAAAAAAATAAAAATAAATTAAAAAAGTATAGGTGAAGAACATGTTCCTAACCTATTTTTATTGGCTAAACATATAGATAATTGACACGTGACCTCTCATTTAACAAAACCAAATGTTGGGTTTGAATTTTTGTGTAATGGATCTAACCTCACGTATATATTCGAAGAGGAGTTAATTGCACGTTTTACTTTTTTTTTTTTTTTTTTAAGATTGTCATTCTACTGTTTATATAAATAGCTCATTCTAAATTTATATTATCATAGTTTTTAGACCCGGTTCGATCCATGATCCGGATTTTAGGTTTTGACCGGATCACCAGGTTTTGACCGGGTCAATTTAAAAAAAAAACCAAAACGACGTCGTTTTAGTAAAAAAAACAAAAGTCAACAGGTTGCAGCCTGATTTTTGACAGGGTTTTATTGGATCAACCCATTGGGTCACACCGAGTTTTTTCTTTCCCTGTTTTTTTTTTAACCCGGCCCGGTTCCAGCTCCGGATCAGCTGGATCCCAAATCGATTCACGAAGTCTAACCAGGTTTTAAAACTATGCAGGAGGTCATACATAAAAATAGAAAAAGGATGGAACTAAACTATCCTTTTTAAGTACACTTAAATTAAGAGTAAATATAAATCCAAGTAGAGGTAAAAGAAATTAGCATATCGCGCTCCTTTAACGTCCGTGGTAGCATATATTAGGATATGGCATCACAAGGGATGCACGCTTGACACATCACCACGCATCTTGTTGGTTTTTAACTAGTTTTACTTAGACCCCTATTTGTTTCTTTATTCCTTAAAGCTCCTCTTTAAAGTCCTTTGAATTTCAGCAAAGGATCATTATATATAATATCATGTACTTTCTCAACTCAAAAAGTTAAAACTATTAGGTAATTGTTTTATATATTTTTTTAATATATCATTTAATTAAAAGTTTTTTAAACTTAAAACTTGAATAAATTCATCATTAATGTTGTTTGCCAAGAATTTTATTTATTTATTTTTGCTCAAGTTTTTGTTTTTGTGTTTTTGGATCATTTAGGTGTGCTAATGTTAAAAATAAATTTTAAAAATAATAAAGAAATATATTATTTTGATGAATTTCCGAATAAAAAGTACTTTGAGAAGCAATTACTACCACAATGTCAAACATGCTCTAAGTATTTTAATATCATATTAAATAAAAAATTTAAACTATTAAATGAAGTTCAATATACAATTTTATAATACTATCAAACAAGAGTTTTAGAAAGGATAAAGAATCAAATAGTATATTGCGTGCCTGCTTTATACCAAAATTAGCCTTTTAAGAACTGTGTGTGTTTGTGTGGGTGTGTGTGTGTGAGAGAGAGAGGGAGAGAG
>Ga0325405_1005301_pt1 | contig 13106 bp, 15 predicted proteins | sample PopdelMetagenome_21_FD_205663 | JGI IMG/M metagenome (GOLD analysis project Ga0325405, IMG submission 205663) | Populus deltoides microbial communities from Bellville, Georgia, United States - Xylem-Control-R2 | ecosystem: Host-associated > Plants > Phyllosphere > Stem > Wood/Secondary xylem... | reverse complement strand
ACGGTGAGTATTGAAAGTAATCTAAATGATGAGTTTTAAAGACATAATAAAACGGTGCGTTTATAGTAAATTGGCAACAGTAACCTAATTTGAATTAAAACAGCCATTATCTTCTTCTCTTTCTTCTGCTTGTAATAATTGTTCACCCTCGAAACCAACCTTGTCCTCAAGGTTGAAAGATGGAAATCGTAGCTTCAACTCATCATTGAACACCCAAGTCGTATTCGCAGGTGGTAACCCCTCCCAATGAATGAGAACTTGTGTGGCCGCGTGGTTGTTCTACTGAGTCATTCGTCAATCCAATATAGCCCTTGGTTGTAGGGAAGGACCTTGATACGGAATTGGAAGAGATCGTTGCACCACCCGATTACCATATGCTTCTTGATTTAAGAGACGTGAAACACTGGGTGAATCATGGAGGAAGATGGTAGATCGAGTTTATAAGCCACAACACCCACTTTTGCAATTACCTGGTAAGGACCATAATATTTAGCTGCTAATTTTTGTGATGATTTGAATGATGTTTGTCGCACCCGACATCGCGGCGGCCCTAAAATTAATCTTTGATTATGGAAAAAGAAACAGATTTCTGGCATCTTGTTCTTTTAGGGGGGAAAATCTTGTCTAATTAGTCTCTACCTAGTATTACGCTCACTAGAAACCCTAACTGGTTATCAGAGATTCTATGGCTCAGGATTGGTTACGTAAAAGGGAAAATATTATCACCCCTTAAACATTCTGCCTGAGACAGACTGCATTGCTGGTTTTATCTTAAATTGCTAAATGTTTATTAGTTTATGCTATGATAATTTGCTTAAAATATTTTTGACTCTGGCGCTAGTGAATATTCACATAAAAAAATTTATTTTTTACGCATCCACATATTTTTTTTTATTTTCTAGCTAAATAAAATAAAATACAATGAAAAAAAATAATATAAATTTAAACCGATATTTTTATTCCTGACTCTAGCGTCAGTGAATAAACCAATAAATTTATATTTTTTTTATTTATGCATACATATTTTTTATTTTTTCTACTTTTTTTACTTTTCTGTTTTTTATTTTTTTATTTTTTTGGGCTGGGCCCAGCTCAGCCCACATGAGCTGGGCTAGACCCAGCCAGCCCGGTCACTGGCCCAAGCCAGTGACTGGTAGGTAATTATTTTACCTTTGCACAACAAATGAAGCTTAATTTACAAAGCGGGGAGAAGGAAGAACTTACCCGGTTTTGCAGAGACTTTGCTAGAATGGATGGGCGAAACTCCTCTCTTCAAGCTTCCTTCCTACTCCTTGCTCTTTCTTTTTCTGTTGTTTTGTTTCTCTTCCCCTTGCTGTGTTTTGTTCTCTCTGCTCTCTTAACTCTCTCACTGTCTCTCTCCGTCCATTCTCTTCTCTTTCTACTGGTCCTCTGTTTTTTTTCTACGTCTGTGTTTGTTCACCTTTCATTTTCTTTGTGTTCGTCTATTCAGAGGGAGAAGGGGGTGGCGCACCCGGGGACGAGGTTGGCGCTCATGCGTTAGCTGGCCAATGCCTCTCACTGTTTTTGTGTCTCCCTTGCTCGTCCCCTCTGTTCTGCCCCTTTTTTTTGTGGCCTTTCGTTCTCTGGCTTTTATAGCCAGAGAACAATGTCGTTTCATCCATTGATTGTAGGTGTAATGGTGGCGGTGGGCGGCTGAACCGTTGAAGAAGATGAATAGTGTCTAGAAATGGCACCTTTTTTGTGTTTAATGGTTATTTTCATTTTGGCCCTTGAAGTTTTAAAAGTTTTGTAATTAAGCCCCTGGTTTAAACTGTAAATGCCCCCCTGTATTTGCGCGCCATTTTCAATGTAGTCCTTGGATTTTATTTTTGCAATTTTGACCCCAAACTTTAATATTTCTTCAATTAAGTCCCTGAATAAGTTAATTTCAAGCTCAATTAAATCTAAAACTTGTCAATTCTCCAATTAAACCATTGATTTGATTAATTAAATTAATTCCATGTTTAATTAAGTCTCAAAACTTTATCAATTCTCCAATTAAACCCTTAATTGGATTAATTAAATTAATTCCAAGCTTAATTAAGTCTCAAAACTTATCAATTCTCCAATTAAACCCTTAATTGGATTAATTAAATTAATTCCAAGCTCAATTAAGTCTCAAAACTTATCAATTCTCCAATTAAAACCTTGATTGGATTAATTAAATTAATTTCAAGCTTAATTAAGTCTCAAAACTTATCATTTCTCCAATTAAACCCTTGATTGGATTAATTAGATTAATTCCAAAGTTTAATTAAACTCCAAAACTTTTAATCATGTTGCCCTTAACCCAAATTTTAATTCATTCTTCATTTATTTCATTTTACTTGTTTTTCATCATTATTATTTTTTTATCATCATTTTTTTTATCCTTTTCAGTAAATAAAATAATAATTATAATAATAATTAACATAAAATGGTTAAAAATTGGGTTATGACAATGTTGATTGTTGCCTGTATGGTTGAAGTTTGAGATAAACATAGTCTTGAACCTCAAAACTTCAGTTGCTCCTTTTCCTGTTTGCAATCATAGTCATTCTATTCTGAGCGAGTTAAAGGTGTGCCCAAACTCGTTTAATTACCTCTTCTTTAGTGTTTAAATACTCATCCACCAATGTCACTGCTGAATCCTTAGGAAAGTAGGGAATGTGTATGGGAGGAGGAAAACCGTATAATACTTCGTAGGGTGTCATCTTGGTGGCAGAATGGTAGTTGGTATTGTACCACCATTCTGCTAAAGGCAGCCACTTTGCCCACTGATTTGGACAATCTCCAACCATGCACCTCAAATAATGTTCGATGCATTTGTTAACCACCTCGGTTTGACAGTCCGTTTGTGGGTGATAAGCTGTAGAATAGTGTAGGTTTACTTCTTGGGTGCTGAACAACTCATTCCAGAACCTACTAAGAAATACTGAGTCTCTATCACTGGTAATTAAAGCCGGTATCCAATGGAGTTTGTAGATGTTGTCCATAAATGCTCTGGCAATCGTACGAGCAGAATAGGGATGGCTGAGTGTCACACAATGAGCATCCTTACTGAAACGATCCACTATGACCATGATTACATCCTTCCCATCTGATTTAGGTAAGCCTTCCACGAAGTCCATACTAAAGTCAATGAATAAGGTAATAGGAATAGGCAGTGGTTGTATAAGTCCAGGACTCACCACAATTTCATGCTTGGTCCTCTGACAAACGTTGTATTCACGCACATGTTGCCTAATGTGTTTCTGTTGCCCTTTCCAATAGAATAAGCTTCCCACTGTCTTAGATGTAACTGTCATCCCCGAATGGCCTTCTAAGGCTGAGTTGTGAAACATGAAGATGATCTGACTTCTCAATGCAGAGTTATTACCTACAACCACCTTCCCTTTCATGTTCAAATGGTCATGAACCCAAATGTGATGTGGGTGAGAATCCGCAAACCTTTATAGGTTTTTGATAATAGTTGGGACCATTGGATCACTATCATAAGAGCTTCTGATCTCCTCTATCAAGCTGGTAGAGATGGTGGAAGTGGTCAGAGCATATAGTTCCTGGCTTGGAATTTTGGATAGTGCATCAGCAGGAACATTCTCTTTCCCCTGTTTGTATTCAATGTCATAGTCATATTCCAAAAGCTTGACCACCCATAGGTGTTGAGCCAGTATGGTTATTTTTTGGTGTAGAAGGTATTTGAAGCTGATGTGGTCAGTGCGGATGTGAAAGTGTTTGCCCCATAAATAATGCTTCCATTTAGTAACCGCATGCAATATAGCTAACCTCTCCCTCTCATAAACTGACATGGTTTGTTGTTTTGGCCCTAAAGATTTGCTTATGAAAGCAATAAAATGTCTTTCCTACAACAAAATTGCTCCTATGCCTGTCAAAGAAGCGTCTATTTCTGCAACAAATACCTTGTTGAAATATGGAAGAGCCAGGACATGAGCACTAGTCATCAATACCTTTAAATGATTGAATGCTTTTGAAGCCTCCTCATTCCACCCTTTAGCATCCTTCCTTAGCAGAAGAGTTAATGGCTTACTAATGCTTCCTTAGCCTTTAACAAACCTACAGTAATAACCAGTCAATCCCAAAAATCCCCTCAGCTGTTTCAAGCTTTGTGGTGGTGGCCAATCCACAATTGCTTGTATCTTGAAAGGATCAGTTGCAACACCATGTTCAGTAATTATGTGTCCCAAGAATTCCACCTGTTTATTGCAGAAAAAACACTTGTTAGCTCTTACTACCAACTGATGTTCTCTTAATAGCTCCATAACCATCTCTAGGTGCTCATAATGGTCAATCAAGGTTTGACTATACACTAGGATGTCATCGAAGAACACCAAAATGAATTTTCGTAAATGTGTCCTGAAAACTTCATTCATGAGGCTCTAAAAAGTGGCTGGAGCATTGGTTAAACCAAAGGGCATAACCAAAAAATTCATAATGGCCATTATTAGTTCAAAATGCAGTCTTGAACTCTTCTTCTGCTGCCATACGAATTTGATGGTAACCAGATATGAGGTCAATCTTGGAGAAGATAGTAGCTCCCACCAATTCCTCTAGCAGTTCCTCAATCATTAGGATAGGATATTTGTCCTTGATAGTGAGCTTGTTCAAAGCTCTATAATCCACACATAACCTCCATGTTGAATCTTTTTTCTTCACCAAAATGACTGGGGATGCGAAAGGATTGTTGCTAAACCTAATGATTCCAGAATCCAGTATTTCTTTCACCATTCTCTCTAGGCTATCTTTTTGTAACCCCGAATATCTGTAGGGTCTGAGGTTTACTGCTTAACTTCCAGCCTTGAGTGGAATCCTGTGGTCATGATCTCTTAGTGGTGGCAATCCTTTAGGTTTCTGAAACACATCTAAGTAGGATTCTAGGAGACTCTGCAGAAAGGCATCTACAATGCCCTGAAACTGAGGTTTGAATACCTTGGAATCTTCCTCTACCTCCACTAATTATAGGTTATATAGTAGATAGTTAGCCACTAGCTGGTGGTTTTTGACCTAGGCACTTAATTGTTTGAGTTCAATACTTTGAAACTTGGCTGGATTTTCTCCCTTCAATAAGACCCTTTATTCTTACCAGTCGAAAGACATCCATAAATGTTTGTAATTGCAAAGTATGTCCCCCAACAAAGAAAGCTATTGGATTCCCAATACCATCTCACAATTGTTGAGGTCAATGATAAAAACACCAGCCTGAAAACTTATTCCCTGCATCTTCCATCTGAGACCTTTGCACATGGATTTACACACCATCTTATCTCCATTAGCCGTCTGGACGGTCATTGGTTTAATATGAGTTAACTGGTACTGCAATTTAATGGCCACTGCTATGTTTAAAAAATTATGGGTACTGTCAGAATTAATAAGAATACACACAGTAGTTTTGTCCATCTTTCCATTGACTTTCATAGTGTTTAGACCCATTGTTCCCTCCAAGGCATCCAAGGAAATGTGGGGTGTGACTTCTCTGCTAATGACTTTTTCTTCTGCAGCTTCTTCCTCTTGGATTACCTCTTTCTACTCTACTACACTTAGTGAATACGCCTTTTTGGTACGGCACCTATGCCCTGGCACAAACTTTTCGTCACACCAGAAACACAATCCCTTCAACCTTCAATCCTCAAACTTTTGGTTTCTGATAAATTTAGTAGGTTTACTAGGATTTTGATAGGTACTGTTGGTAGGGCTATTTGTCCATGGAGCAGAATGTGGTTTAGGTAGGCTTGCATGAGAGGTTGCAGGGTTTTTTATGGCATTTAGTGGAAAAGTAGTAAGGGTGTTAGCAGGAGGATTAATGCACAAGCTAGTAGATCTCCGGACATAACTGGGAGATTTTCTGTATGTAAGAGTATTAGCTTGTAATCTGGCTAAATTATAAGCATGTTTAAGGGTTTTAGGTTGAAACATTTTGACTGTGTTTTTTATTTCAAGTTCCATTCCCCTCAAGAATATCACTAGGGCCTGTTTCTCATTAATCTTTGCCTTGTTCCATAATATATCGAAGTCTTAGATATATTCTTCTAGATCCCCACTTTGCTTTAATTCCATCAACTCTTCCAAAGGATCCTATCGCCCACCAAACCAATAGCAAATAGCTTTGACATAGTCTTTCCAAGAAGTTTTTTGGTCTCCTAAACTCCTCAGGAAGTTTTGATACCTGTATAAGGCAACTCCATCCAAGTAGTAAGATGTTATTTGTAGTTTCTCAAAATCAGCCACTTCTTCAATTTCAAAATACTGTGTACATTTGAACAACCACTTGTGTACTTCTTCCCCATTAAAAGTTGGAAAGAAATGTTTGGGTTTGTTTACCTTGTAAGTTGGAACTATGTCCTCCCTTAGCTCCTTGTTTCTAATAGTTGCTCTTTCTGGGTTCAGAGGTTGTCGTTCCCTGCTATGGCTTGAGCTGCCTGGAGCTTGGGAAATCTTTTGCAAAGTAAACTCTAGTTGTTGAGCCATGGTGCCCATCATATTCCTGATGTCGTTAATCTGGCCACCTTGATTTTCAATAGTCTGATCTAACTTCAAAGTCTGCCCCTTCAACATGTCAACTAGCAACTCATACTTCTAGCTATGGTTATGGGACACTGCTGCAATGGAGTCCTCAATGCGTTTTAGATCGGTTACCCTTGTCTCTAGAGGCATGGTAGAAATCCATGGATTGCTAGCTCTGATACCAGTTGTTACATAGGAAATGCTTAATGAACCAATTTGGATATGCTCTTGAAAGAGAGGAGTCTGTTTACAATGAAGAACTTTGGGGAAAACACAGTTTGGTTTACTGCTTAGCCATGGATGTGGTGAATGATAGTGAACAGGGAGAGGTGCGTTCTGAGTTCCTTAATTCCAGGATATCATTCATTTGTCATGGTAAATTCTGCCCATTTCAATACAGACTGTTACACATTATATAAGCTGCCTAAATTCTAGACTCTTCCTCTTATAACAAGAATGAGGAAGTCTTAACAAAACGGTGAGTATTGAAAGTAATCTAAACGATGAGTTTTAAATACATAATAAAACAGTGCGTTTATAGTAAATTGGCAACAATAACCTAATTTGAATTAAAACCACCATTATCTTCTTCTCATTCTTCTGCTTGTAACATGATCATTTGTTTTTCTTTTTCATGAACATGTCTCTTAATTGTTTGGTTCTTGTTTCCACAAAAGAGTATAGTTTTTCTGTTTGGTTCTTTTAGTTTCTCTAAGTTTAAAAAGATGTGTGCTATTTTTTTATTTTTTTACTTTTGGTCTTAAGACCGAGCACCTTCACAGTAAAGGGTTGAAACTTATTTGATGTACTTCTTGGTTATTAATTTGTGGATTTAAGGTTTGGTATTGCTTCTATCTTGTATCTTAGCATCTTTATGTTTTCTTTTAATTAATTGATCAACTACATACTTATATAATATCTCCTAGTAAGTTAAGGATGAAGCTCATGGGACCTCACCATCACAGTAAATCTTTAAGAACATCTCCTTCCAAGCTTGAGGATACTGAATTTTTCAACAACAACTTATAATTTGCTTCCAATAGTAGAGATCAGGGAAGAAGATTGGTATAACTCTCTTTCATCTTGTCTTCCAAAGAAAAATCTAGTATGGCTATTTTTTTAACATGGGATGGAATGCACTAAATTGATATTTATATATATTTGGAGCTTTTAAAAGCCAGCTTTTACACTTCTGTTGTACTAAACGATTCTTTTATGTATCTTATATGTTTATTTATATTGAGTTATGCTTTCCAGTTGCAGCTCTCACTTAGCTCTGTTTATTTTTGTGTTTTAAAAATGCTTTTGAAAAAATTTGAAAATTTTTTATTTATTTTAAATTAATATTTTTTTATATTTTTAGATCATTTTGATGTGCTGATATCAAAAATGATTTAAAAAAATATTATTTTGATATATTTTTAAATTAAAAACATTTCAAAAAACACTTGTTGGACCTCTGCCAAGCTGGTAGGATATCTGGCTAACCGATGGAGACAGTGCGAAGGAAATTGTTGACAATGGTTGTGTTAAAATGCAACCATTCTCAGAGTGTGAAAAGGGTAATTCAAGTGCAGTTCACCCTGTCAGAACAGTAGAAGATGAGAATGTTGATTACGCTAGCAATGCTGGCTCATCTAGCTTTAAGTTTCATAATGAGAGATTTGGTAAATAATCAATTTTCCAGGCTACTTTCAAGGCCTATGCCTTCTAAGTGGAATGATGCAGAGAAATGGATAATGAAGAGGCAGAATGTGCAACCTAAGTATTTCAAGAATAATAACGTACAGAACTAAACTAATCGGGCTCCAGTAACAAGCAGGGAGAGGGTTTCTCCAGAGTTGTCAAATCATGATCCTAAATTATCAAATAGCTGGGTTGCAGAAACTAAGCTTGTAGATTTATGCCAGCCTGTTTCACATATGGCGTTTGAAAAATTCTCTTTCGCTCCTCCTGGATCTCCCATCATTTCTGGTCCAGCATATGGGGTCAGCAGCACCCTAGCCGATCAATGTGCTCAAAGTACAGATTTAAAGGAAGTAGATATAAGGGAGCTGTTAAAGCTCTAGGCGCGGGGACGCGCCAACAAAAGCACACTGCCTAGAATTCGGCAGCGATGGACAGCGGCAGCCTTGCGTAGGCAGAAACGAATTCGGCAGGCAGCGTGCAATGGTCTATGCGAGTCTTTGAGCTTGCGACTTGGCATGGACGTGGGGGCTTAGATAATGGACCTTCTAAGTCAGCAACTGACGCAGTAGAACAGGCAGCTGGGACTGCCTTGTGGACAGGCAGGACGTAGGTGAAGTGGCAGCCTCATGGGGGCAGGACGTGGGTGAAGTGGCAGCATCATAGGGGCAGGACGTGGGAGCATAATTGGGGTGCTTTCCAAGCTGCTGAGATTGTGGGATCATGCCCCATCACTTGCTGGAAAATAAGCCACTAAGATCATGGAGATCATGGGGGAGAAAGTGCCCCGCTATGTCCTGAAAAATAGGAGATCATGGGTGAGCCCTGCAGCTCATATGTTTGTGTATAAATAGGCTGCCAAGCCTCTATTGTGTAGCATGCGATTTATGTGCATAACACACACACTCTTTATTGTGTAATCCTTTGTTGACGAGATAAATAAAGGTTGAGAAGTATTCTTGTAAAGTTCGGTGTGCTTGCTTGTGTTTATTCTTTGTTTACGACGAGGTAATTGTGAGAACCTCTTTGGGTGAGCGAAACACATAGTAGTAGGGAAACATGAGTGAAAAGGTGAGGTAAGGCTGAGTCTAGTCGGGACTAGACTGCCGCATTGGGTTGAATTTCGGGGCGAAAAATTTAACTCCGTGACAATTGGTATCAGAGCACGGTTGATTCAAAAAGCGTGCAGCAGAAGTCATGGAAGCTATTCGAGAACGGTTGATGCATCTTGAGTCTTTGATAGGGTCGGATGAAGAAGGCGAAGAACGTTCTGTTATTGATTGCTTGGAGGAAGCTATGGAAAGGGCTGAAAGGGCTGAGAGCTTGTATATATCTCTTGCGGCAGAATCGAGTGAACGATTGGCAACTACTGAAGAGATGATTGCCATTCTGAAAAAGACAGTGACAAACTCTCATGTTGGGGTAAGTTCTTCTAAACCTAAAGTGCCTGAACCAAAGTGTTTTGGTGGGGCAAGGAGTTCCAAAGAACTTGAGAATTTCTTGTGGGACATGGAGCAATACTTTAGCGTTGTGAAGATCAACGTGGTTGAACAAGTGGATCTTACCGTGATGTATCTCACGGGTGATGCGAAGCTTTGATGGAGGACGAGAACCAAAGATGACTTAAGTGCTGGACGTCCAAAGATAGAGACATGGGATCGTCTCAAGTAGGAGCTGAAGGAGCAGTTCTTTCCGAACAACACATCATGGATTGCGCGGGAGGAATTGAAAAGGCTCAAACATGAAAGGTCAGTTCGTGAGTATGTTAAATCTTTCAGTTCTTTGATTCTCGACATCGAGACTATGTCCGAAGAGGACAGGTTGTTCAACTTCATGTCTGGATTGCAAACTTGGGCGCAAGCGGAACTACGACGACAGAACGTAAAGGATCTGTCCTCCGCTATTGCTGCTGCGGACAGTTTGATTGATTTTAAATCAACTACTAGAGAGGGCTATACATCAGCCTCCTTCAAGTCTAAGGGAAGAAACAAGGAGGAGAGGATGAAGAAGAAATTCGGTGGGGGTACATCGAAGGCTGCTGTCGCGGATAAGGGCAAGGCTAAGTTTATGAGTGCATAAGGTAAGAGTACTAAACCGAACTTCACTTGCTTCATTTATGATGGTCCGCACTTTGCAAGGGAATGTCCGAAGAGGGAGAAGTTGAATGTTATTGGGGCTGGGGATAGCGAGGAGGATGAGGGGGTAGTTACGCACGTCAATCATATGCGTGTGATAAACTGCCTAGTAGCTAAATCAAGGGATGCGGCTGCCGAAAACCGCCCTGTCGATAAAGACTTGGCGAGGATTGATGCACTGCAAAAAGGGAAGTCAGGGGCTACGGACAATCTAATGTATGTGAAGATTGGGATAAATGGCAAAGACGTGAATGCTATGCTGGATTCAAGTGCAACCCTCACGTTTGTGGCAGATCAGCTGGTGAAGGAACTTGGCCTGCGGCTGAGTGACAGCCATACATCGATGAAGGCAGTAAACTCGAAGGCACAGAGAATTGCTGGGATGTCTTACGATGTGCCGATAACGCTGGATCAGTGGAGAGGTATGCAGGACGTGCTGGTCGTAAATCTTGACGATTACGATATTATTCTTGGTCTTGATTTCTTACGAAAAGCCAAGATTGTTTTGATGCCATATCTCAATGGAGTGATGATTGCGAGTGAAGGATGCCCTTGTTTCATCCCATGTTGTAACATCGCAGCTGTGAATGTTGCAAAAGAGGAGAAAAGCTTGGTCTCGACAATTGCTATTGATAAAGCGTTGCGGAAAGGAGGGGAAGTGTTTCTGGCGACAATAGTAGATAAAAAGGCAGATTATTATGGTGAGGTGCCGAAAGAGATTGCTAACGTGCTACAGCAATTCGAAGATGTGATGCCGCCTCAGCTGCCAAAGAAACTCCCACCTAGGAGGGCCATCGACCATCGAATTGAGCTGGTGTTGGGGACAAAGCCACCATCTCAAGCTCCTTACCGAATGTCGCCAATGGAATTGGCAGAATTGAGCAAACAATTGGAAGAGCTTATCGACGCGGGATTTGTCCGCCCTTCCAAGGCTCCGTATGGTGCTCCGATTTTGTTTCAAAAGAAGGCAGATGGGAGCCTTCGCATGTGTGTGGACTACCGAGCACTCAACAAGGTAACAATCAAAAACAAATATCCCATTCCCTTAATTCAGGACTTGATGGACAGATTGAGTGGAGCCTCAATCTTTACGAAATTGGACTTGCAATCGGGGTATTGGCAAGTGCGGGTTGCTGACGGTGACGAGCATAAGACTACGTGTGTGACGAGGTATGGTTCATACGAGTTTCTAGTTATGCCATTCGGCCTAACAAATGCTCCAGCAACATTTTATAATTTAATGAATGATGTGCTATATGATTTCTTAGACAATTTCGTTGTAGTCTACTTAGACGATATTGTAATCTATAGTAGAGGCATTGAAGAACATGTAACTCATCTTTCTAAAGTCCTAGATAGATTGAGAGAATATGAATTGTATGTGAAGAGAGAAAAGTGTGAGTTTGCAAAAGATGAAATTATGTTCTTAGGCCATTTGATTGGAGAAGGACAGGTGAAGATGGATCCACGGAAGATTCAAGCCATCGTCGAATGGTCAGCACCAAAATCAGTCCCGGAATTGAGGTCATTTTTGGGGCTTGCAAACTACTATAGACGATTCATTGAGGGATATAGCAAAAAGACAACTCCTCTCTCGGATCTTCTCAAGAAGAATCGGAGATGGGAATGGACGGTTGACTGCCAGCAAGCTTTTGAGAAGCTGAAGACAGCGGTAGCGTCAGCTCCAGTCTTGGGGCTGCCTAATTTCGAGAAACCATTCGAAGTGCATACTGATGCTTCGGTTAGGGCCATTGGTGGAGTGCTTGTACAAGAGGGGCATCCAATTACTTTTGAGAGTCGGAAGCTAAGTGACGCGGAGCAGAATTACTCGACGCATGAGAAGGAGATGACGGCAGTAGTTCACTGCCTTGGCATATGGAGAGTATATCTGTTGGGGCCGAAATTTGTTGTCAAGACCGACAACGTTGCTAACACATTTTTCAGGATGCAGAAAAAATTGTCGCAACGGCAAGCTCGGTGGCAAGAATTCTTGGCCGAATATGATTTCGTATGGGAGCACAAACCGGGGAGCCACAATCAGGTTGCGGATGCACTCAGCAGACGCGAGGTAATTGCTACTGTTCTTGCTATTGTTTAGGTGGAGTCAGACATGCTGTGTCGACTTCGTCAAGCTGCGGGGGAAGACGCAGTGTACAAGAAGCTGATTCAACTTGTACTAGAAGGGACAATACGGAGGTATTGGCTGGAACAAGACCTGCTCTATGCAAAGGGGGGTCGAATCTTCGTGCCAAAGGGAGAGCTGCGGAAATATTTAATGACGGAGACTCATGGTCCGCAATGGGCTGGACATCCAGGCAGGGAAAGGATGGTTGCTCTCCTGTCGCAGACTTATTATTGGCCGAAGATGAAGGACGACGTAGAACTTTACGTCAGGACTTGTCTAGTGTGCTAGCAAGACAAGACTTTACGGCAGCGAGAGGCGGGCTTGTTACAGCCGCTGCCGATTCCAGAAAGGCCTTGGGTGTCAGTTTCGATGGACTTCATTGTTGGTTTTCCAAAGGTGGATGGCATGAACACAATCATGGTTATCGTAGACAGATTCACCAAGTACGCGGTATTTATCGCTGCTCCTACGGTGTGTACAGCCAAAGTGGCCGCTGAATTATTCTACCGCAACATGGTGAAGTACTTTGGAGTGCCTTCAGACATTGTAAGCGATCGCGATGTGCGATTCACAGGCAGATTCTGGACAGCGTTGTTCAACATGATGGGAACAAGGCTGAAGTTTTCGACTGCCAACCATCC
>Ga0325405_1005297_pt1 | contig 13117 bp, 9 predicted proteins | sample PopdelMetagenome_21_FD_205663 | JGI IMG/M metagenome (GOLD analysis project Ga0325405, IMG submission 205663) | Populus deltoides microbial communities from Bellville, Georgia, United States - Xylem-Control-R2 | ecosystem: Host-associated > Plants > Phyllosphere > Stem > Wood/Secondary xylem... | reverse complement strand
GAATAAATAAAATTAGAAGGTAAATTTAAAAATAAAATTATGGAAAATTTTGAAAAAAAATGAGATGCTTCCTTGTCCATATAAATAATAATCTATCCAAGCTTTTTTTTTTAGTAGAGAGAAAAGAATTGTATAAATAAATAATGTTTATTTGAGGTTTGTTTTTCAGCCAATCCATAATTAACCTTCTTAATTCATTTAGTTGAAGAAAATATAAGCTAAAAATACTTTGATTTTCTCATGGTTTGATCTCAAATTGAATTGTAATTGCGATTCTAATCCACCTTCTTGTTTTTAATGTATTTTTTTGTGTGTTTTTTTAGCTAATTATCCATTAGCACACACATGGTCGAACTCATGGCATTTGCTAACTATGCTGACCCATACATTTATCTTATAAAAAATGTCTTAAATAATTAAAAATCTTCAGTATTTAATTTTAATAAAACCCCTGCATTTGTTTGACAAGTTTTTGAAAACCTTTATTAACATTTGTGATTTCGTTTCACTAAAATATCAAGAATGGTCGATGTAAATTATTTTCTTTTTTTGTGATTGTAAATTGTAATCCTAAAAACAAAGAATATATATTATTATGGAAATGGTCTTTTAACTTAGAAATAATATAATCGTAAATTATTCTAAAATTTGTCATTGCAGCTGTACTAAAATTGTAATTTTTGGTTTTTTTTTTATTTCTTTTCTATATACTAGGCATATTTATCGATGTATTCTTGGTTTATTTATCATTATTTTTTTCTTTTTTTAATTTTTTTCCTTTTCTTTTCTTTACACTTTTTTTCTTCGCACTTTTAAAAAATATATTATATAAAGACTAAGAAAACGGTGTTTCATTGTAGCAATTGTAATATTATCCTATTTTTCTATTACATCAAGAATTAACTTGAAATTTTACATATCTTTATATATTAACACATATGATTTTCAATATATTTATTATATGTAAGTATCGTCTTTTTTATTTACAATTATATTTTTTACTCGTTGTTAAAAAACAAGTTAATAATATCTATACATTAATCATTTTGTGTTAGAAAAAAAATATTTTACTTGTAACGAGGGGAGTTGAATAAATGCGTTAACATGTTTTTTTTAATATTTATTAGCAAAATAAAAAGCATTTGAAAAGCTTGTATATTTATCTTTTTTTTAACCAAAAATATTATCCAATCCGCGACGAATCACGGGTAAAATAACTAGAGGGGTCTAAATGGTGATGGCTGGATAATCCTTATCAATTCATGTGTTAGTAAAATGTGTTAATAATTCCATGGACTAAAGCCTTGGAACAATCGTTTTACACACAAAAAATATGCAAAAAGATGAATTTTTTACCCAATAAAGAGAAGAAGTTTGGCCAGTGTTTGCATGCCATCATGTAAATTGTCTAATCGAAACTACCAAGAGAAAATCGTCTGAACGACAGAAGATAACTTCGTCAACTTTGGCCAGCCAAAGATGTTAAGATTACAGTTAGTACCGCCCATCTTCAGACATTGGACTTTGTCCATGAACTTGAAGATGTGGGTTTTGTCTTAAAAAAGAGGGAGAAAATAAGGGACATCCTTGGACTTTATAAGCCTAACCTACCTTGACTTCTTGACAGAAACGAGATTCATCATCACCAGCCAATTAAATTGCAAGGAAGGTTTAAATGGTGATGCTACATTACGAGTTACAACAGCTTCCTGCAAATGGATCTGAATGCAATGAAATTATTGCCTGATACAAACACAGAAATGTGCCCTCCTACACGAAGACGACAAAACCAATATTGTAGCATAATTATAAAGGCTACACATGCGTACAATAAAGGTTCCGTGCCCTTCCAAATTATAATAGCATTTGCTGACAAGGAATTATATCAAGGAAGTAGTTCCTTGTTATGTAATCCAGCTATGGAACAGGGTAAAGAAGGTGGGGAAAGGTGTCTGAAATCATGTCCAATCAATCTTTACACCATAGATGCACAAATCAGCCCTCTCAACAAAGATTCTATATTGCAACTCTCTTTATAATCCTCCTCTCTCTCTGCTTTCCCTCTCCACTCACATGTTGCATGCCCTCTGGCCTTGTGCCAGGAAAAGCAAAACAGCGTGAGAAGAAATTAAAAGATCAGATGTCCGTTTCCAACTGTAAGCAAACAATGAATATGATGCCCACATACACACAAATAGTCAAAAGTTAAAGAACAAACATGTACTACGTCTTTTTACCCCCACACACACCAATTCATCACCACAACACTATAATGAGTGCTTAGAAAAAAAAGCAAAAGAAAAACGAGTCTAAGTGGTGGGTGAGGCAATGACCATGATTGTGCCTGTGCTTCTATATCCAACCATGTCTTCCCGATTTCCTGCATACCCCAACGCGCATAACCCCACTTCCAAAAACCAAAATATGGCCATATCCCCACTTTCTTAGATGCAAAGCAATAAACCATAATCATTTAGTGATAACCACCTTATATATTAACATTATTATATACAGGCTTTCTCTCCTTTTGTTTCTTTTTTTGTTCTGATACCTGTCCATTACTGATAACAGACACAGCTAAAAGGGTGGATATGCATGGTATATCAATACATAGGGAGAACACATACAGCGAGATATATCAAGTTTAACCTCATTGACTGTACTCCTGGCGGCCTCGGGGCAGAACAGGTGCACTTCTTTGGTGTGCTCTTGCTATGTACCTTCAAGAAACTTTATCAACAAAGGTGAAGAAAGCAACAAAACTGAGAGGGGATCCTTCGCAGAAAAGAAAGAATATGGGGTCATGGAAGAAGTCAGTACTTATGAATCAGTACAGGATCATCAAAAGAGCAATGGTGGAAGAAATAGGAGAAGCAGCAGTCCTAGTGGGTCTAATAATGGACCTCACATAGAAACTTCTACTCTCAAGAGTAATCTCAAGAAAACTGCTTCTACTACTACAATTGAGGAAAGTCAAGCAAGGACAGATCATCAAAAGAGGAAAGTAAGTTGGCCTGATATTGCCTATGGCACAGATATTGCTCATGTTCTTGAATTTGAACCGAGGTAAACTTAACCATCCCCTGCTTACCATACTTAGTTTTCATGAATATTGGATTTTGATTGTGTTTGATGATGAATCCCCACAAGCCACACCATGTTTTTGATAAGCAAATTATTTCCAATATTATCTTCAACAGTAATAAGGGTGTTTTGTCCCTAACTTTAAAAGAGTGTTTAGGCTTAGGCACTATTATGATATGTAGGGCATGGCTGCATGAACAATTTCTAGAAAATGAAGTAATGATGGTTTGTTTTCTCCATTTACAATCTATTCATATATGCTACATCTTTTAAGGTTCAGGCAGCTATTTTATTTGCTTTTCTGTTGCACTTTCACTATATTTTCCTTTCTCTTTCATAATATCACAGCATCTCTGATGATGGAGAACTTGAAGGAGCAAGGAATTCTTGTGTTTGTACAATTCAATGAACAAGAAATCCTGCCATAGGTATGACACTTTAATTGTTCTTTACTGATTTAAGACTTCAGAATCATATATGTAAAGTGGCAAGGCATATTTATATTCCTTGTTTTTCCTTCCCTTCAAAAAATCACTAAATATACTTATGATTAGCACAAAAACCAATCAGGTGCATGTCTTTTATGAGTATAATATTGTTGAAATGTGGAAGATGCCTCGAAATATAATCAAATGCAATGCCTTCTGTGAGTCAACAATGCATCTGACCATGAAATGCAAAATGACCGTTGAAGACTTCCAAGTTTCAATGGCAAAAGGCACTTGATACAATTGAGATTATACTAGACACTTATCGTATGCTACGATGGTTAACAGCAGCCCCAGCTAGCATTTTTTTTTCTTTTTCTTTCAAATACATAGCATCTCATTGACAGGATGAAATGAACCTTACTTGGACAATATAATTCGATCTAGTTCAGAACCAGAGTTAGAATTCTTAACGATTGTGTGAAGCTGTTGAACTTGCATCATGTGTGTGTGTTTAGAGGCAAAGGAAAGTTTTCTGGCCTTTTATGACTTCTACTGTTAGAATTCTTAGGTGTTTGGACAACATAGGTAGTAACTATAAAAACAGGAAGGCCACCAAAAGGCAGGGGCCCTAACTAGCAAAGCATATGTAGGTGCATGATCATGACGACATGAGTTTGATTCCTTTAGCCATCATATGAAGGTAATTTTGTATTTGGGTAATGCACACAAACTTCGATTGAGATTTTTGTTTCAAAGAAGAGGCCTGAATCCTAAACCAATCAGAGGATTGAGAACATGGGTGCCTGCTGAAATTTTCTATATATGTTTTTAGAGCAGGTTGCATGTATCTATGGTTAGTCCATGAGGGTCTGCCTTCAAACAACCAAAAAGCAACGTATCAGAAGTAGCTAATGATCTCTGTGAGGTTCTGGGGATAAATAAAAATCTGAAGGCATGTACACATCAAGAAGAAATATGGCTTCACATCAATCTGTCCTATTATCATTAATGGGATATGTGTCTGAAGCCTTCTTAAAAGGCTAGGGACGAAGAACGATGGTATTAAATTAGGTTTTTTGGAAAAGTAAAGGTACAGAATCAGGATGGTCACAGGACCAGTTAAGACAGTTGTATTGTCAACATGAACAAAATACAACGAATGCATACTCATAAGAATCAATGTATACACGGAATTAGAACTGTCTCTTTCAGGACAAAGTCCTATCATTTTTAGAAATCCAAAACACTTCGACAAGGAAATTTAAAACACTTGATAACGCCGTATAAAATAATCTGCCTCTTGTTCTTGGAGAACTGTCTTTCTTTTTCAAAAAAGTCCCACTCAGTTTTCTAACAGTTACAATCTTCTCTTCTTGCAGATGGATCTCCTGGTGATGCAATTCTTCAAGAGCATTTCACAGTATTCACATTCTTGTATTTATTTACATAGAATAAGTCCTCTAGAACATTGAAGATAGAAAATATGTGTAGAAAACAAAAGGGCTGTGAAAATTTTCCTGGGTTCTTTTATTTATTGCTTGCCCATGTTGCACGGCTATCGAACCTTGTGAATAGATTTCTAACAAATCCAAGACCAATCAAAACCTTTAACGTCCCTTTTATCATTCTCTCTGAAAAAATCTGCCCTCCTTCTAGAGCCACCCAATGATTCCTTTCTTGGTACGTGGTGAAAACTCATATTTAAGAAGACACCACTAACTGGGCTTATAGTGTGAAAGCATGGTGGGAGTTTAGGTTCGTGAGTGGCAGGTAATCGTGGGAGTTGAGGGTGACATTGAAGATCAAAAACTAGACTAAAAAGAAAAAAAAAATTGATACAGAAACCTCTCTGTACTTTTAAATGAAATGAAGGATGGCACTCGCTGTACTCATGGGCTATAAAGGTAACCTGCTGGTTTTGTCAGTAAAGAGTTAACAAATCAATCACATACAGAAGGTAGTAAAACAAATTTATCTAAAATGAAGTTAAACATGTTACAGGCCAAGCAATTGCTGTAAGAAAGAATCACAATACTTCTTCCTTTCCAACCCCCACAATGATGCACCAAATTTTCTCCCGACTAGGAGGGCGCTTTTTTTCCTCGCATTATCACAATACCGCGGTCTTATAAGCCACTATTCCCTATTTGACATTATCACCCGCAAGTCCTTAATGACCATGATTTTTTGCTTTCTTTGATTTGTTCTTCTCCTGCATCTTCTTTTTCTTCGCTTCAGCTGTAACCCAGGTATACTCTGAAGGAATAGCAAATGGGTCCAGAATGTTTTCTATCCTACTGCTAGAGCCACCAGCAGACGAGCCAGGGCGTTGGTAAGGGGCTTTTATCCACTGAAACCAAGATGATGTTGAGGACTGCGTGACCAATGGACTTTCCCGTCCCGCAGCCGTAGGACTTGAAGGCGGTGTTGAGAATTCATCCAGTGGCTGTAGTTCTTCAAACTTTGTAAATGTAACCAGTACCCTGATGGTGGGAACTACTGGAATGGCAACCTGGATGTAAACAAGAAGTACTCAGAAAACATATTCAGAGATTGACAAAACAATAGGACTAAAGATCAAAAAAAATATATATATATATATATCAAGCTGCAGCACAAGAAGTGGCAGCATTATCATCCAGTTCTTTTTTGAATGAATTCCAGTCAGTAAAGTAATTTGCTGGAATTGGGCTTTCGAAGTGATTTTCTCCAATATCTTACAAAAGCATGTCAGCAAATTTGGAAGGAGAGAATGTTATCGAGGTGCTTCAAAACTCTACCTTGGTGCAAGGGACTACTGCCAACAAAATAACTTCCAAATCATAATTGTTAAGACTTGACCCAGATGCCAAACTAGTCAACTGGATTTATAGGATCCATAATAATATATATGCGTAACAATCAGATATTTATGTGCGGTTTTTAAACATTTTATCTAGCATGGCCTGACACCTGACAGTAAGTGTTAGATGCTCTCTTACCACAAGGCCAGGTTAAAATCCTATTCTGTCATATCTTGGTCAAATGGTATTTCTAAAAATGGAGCTGCGCAGGAAACTTATCAAATTCAAATGAAATTCAGCAGACTAGAGTTACGTTTCAAGTTTCTGTCAAGTTTGACTCCTAGATGATCCTATCAGAAACCTAGAATTGCTGAGTGTCTGGTTAACTAGGTTTCTAGTTTCACCAGCCAGACAAGGCAGGATGGATGGATCTAATAACTATGCTTCTACCTTCCGTCTGAAAACAAGTGGCATGTGGCTGGGACCAGGAATAACGAGACTAAGCAAGCCATGGATATTTGCAAAACACAAACATGAAATACTGCCTTTTGACTCACTGAAAACTTATCCCGGGACTAAGCAGAGAGAATTCTTGAGATTTATCATTTAAGGTAAAATCATCATCTTCTTTCATTCTTCTTCGGGAAGTATAAATTGGTATAATGATGAGCATTTTGCATAACAACACAGAACTTACCTGATTTCACCAGAGCAAATCCTTCACCAACTTCAGCCAAAACCACATCAGTATTAGTTGAAGTTATGTGATCCAATAAATTCCACATTATTGTGTTTTTCACGATACAGAGGATATGATCTATAAAGCACATCATGCCAACTAGCCTCTCACATGCCAACTAGCCTCTCACGAAGGAGCAAGCCAACTTATCAGCAGATCAATCAAAGGCTAATGAAGAGAGTCTCATGTGGCAACTATTTGGGGTATAGGGACATCAATCCGACAGTCGATTCAGCAAGGCAAACATGACACATTAGAGTGCTATATTAACTCCGTATATGATATTGTACACCACATGTTGCCACAGGTCATAACTGAGGGTAACTAAAGTGGAATGAGCTATGCTATTCCTTGATTTTGGAACTCCAACCATTAATATCAGCTCCAGAACTTAAAGGCAAAGTTTCTTATAATGATATTATGGTGATTGCCAATACTACAAGGACAGACATGTAAAAAATGACAGTATATGCATCCATGTGCATGCATGCTCATGTACACTAACATGCTAAACATACATGCATTTCTGTAAATTTAAACATACATGCTTTTCTAAGCTCAAGACTGAAGATTGATGCTTCTTACTAATTCTAAGAATCCTCTGAGGCAGAACAACATTGTTTATCCTCATGCAACAATTCCATAATAGTGATATCCAACTAGGGTGTTGCTCTCCCACTTTCATATTCCTGATTCGGTTCTATTCCACTTCACTTATATATCATTGCAACAATTTGCACTAGAAACTAACCCGTTACAAGGATGATTTTCAACTCACCAGCATTTGAGGTGGAATATATGGTTATGTAATCCAGATCCATAACTAGCCATAAAACTGGAAAACCTAAAAACTTACTTAAGTTTGTTTCCTCATATTCTCATTGGTATCAAATAAAGAAAACTATTTTAGATTCTCTCAGCCAATTCTTTTTTTTTTTCTTTTCAAGATATTTACACTATACTGCCCCTGCGGACATGTAATCATTAAAAAGATGCCAATGGATAGCAGGCTAAAAGGTGTTGTCGGGTACCCTTGCAAAACTTTTTCCTTAAAAAATTTGGGAAGGACACGTAAAGGATTTTAGATAGTTCTATATTAATTATGTTTCTAAAACAAGAATATCTAAAATCTTTTGTCGGTCCTCCATCAATAACTACCACATGTTCGAAGACCAGTCAAAGACTATTTGAGATTGTGGTGGAGTTAGGAAAAGGAATGCATGATGCCAAAAGCCAAATTTTGGGTGCTTGGTTGTCTTTTTGGAGCCATGGTATTGGAATGCCGAAAACACTCAAAACCATGGTTTTGAGAAAGATGCGATATGCTATTTTTTAAACCATGGTCTAGATGGAAACCACAGTTTTGGAAAGACAATGCCAAACACACCCTGATAATGTGCTCAAAATTTGTCCTCCATTACAAGGGAAACATTGCATAAGATCAATTCATATCACAAACCTATCTAACTACACATAACTTGCCAATATGGCAACCAAAATAATGCTTATCCACAATTATGGAAAACATAAAAGGAGCTTTCTCCATTGGTGGAAGAAGTCTACAGTTCTAAATGAGTAGAGTCTAGCTGGCTCGAAAACATCTAGTAACTATTGTCAGGTTAGATCAGATTCAATTGAATCTCTAAATCTACACACAATGTTGGCACTAATCTACATGAGGTAACAATAATAGTAATAATTCTTTTTTTAGAGACTACTACTACTACTCCAACAAGATGGAAATCACCCATTTTTTCTTTAAAGACAGGAAAAATAAAATATGCATTTCAGATATATAAGCAAAAGAGGCAAGTATGAAGATTTCAATGAAGTAAGAATCACTTGGATTCACCAAAAATCAAGAGATACAACATGATACTATACAAGTTCAACGTTTGGAACATTAATGAAAACCTCCAAGCTCTCTTAAATATGCCCATAATGATGACTCAATGCATGAGCAGAGAAAACAGATGAAGTTATAGAGCATAGACTAGAGAAAACAACTAAAATCAAAGAGCCTCTATTACAGGGTCTTGGAGTGATTGGCTTTTCAGCCAGGCCAAAAAAGTTCTACAACTTCTATGACTAAATCCCTAGTCTCTGCTGCAATTACTCATGACTCAAGGAAGGATCAGCAATTCCCTCTACCCAAAGGACAGAAAAATTACTATGCACTCCAATATCATGATCACATGACCTTCCCTCAACAGACAAGTATATCAATCAACTCTTAGAGGCTGGAGATGCATTAGCCTCAAATTAGGTAAAGTTGCTTCAAACACCTAAGCCCAGACCTTACTAAGACAAAAACCTCTTGCACCGTTAACACGAGCATACACATAAAAAGTATTTATTCAATATGATTTACATCATCAAAAAGACTCGTAAAGAGCACTCGATTTTTAGAAAGTTCTTGAGACACGAAAAAACCCTATCTTACCATACAGATCATAGGGTTATTTGGTATAGAACAACAAGGCCATTATACAACCAACCTTATCCAGAAAGCAGATAGATAATATGATTGCAAGGGCAGGGCAGCAGTGGATGATGACCTAATCAAACAGCAAGCAAAGATTTCTATAGTAAAACCCAGCTAGATAGAAGAAGAGGCATCATACCTTAACTGGAAAGGTTCCCATAGGAAGTTTAGTTGTCAGCAGCTCTCTTAAGCGACGAATTGCCTTAACCTTGTTTGCAAGAATGTCAAGCAGTGGAAGAAGTTCTTCAGTTTGCAAAGGGAAGTTTGGAGAAAGCCAAAGAGTAGGTCTTAATCCTTTCTTATATTCATTCTCACGGCTTCCTTCCTTGCGACGATTATGGCTCTCAGAACTCACAGAAGTAGATGCCTTGCTATCTCTCTCTTTCCGGTGCTCATCCCTCACAACAATCTCCACAGAATGTCTTCCTGGTTTAGGCTGACTTCCAGATGGAGAGTCCCCTAGCAAATCACTCACCTTCTCATCCACACAAAGAGAACTTCTTGGCGGAACAATTTTCTTCTGCCCTTCGACTTTAGAATCTCGTTTCCTCCAACCACCAAACCACCCTTTCTTTTCCTGCTTAGTCTCTCCATTTATAATACCATTTGCATCTTCAATAGGAATCTCCCTGTGCTCATAACAACTATGACGATGTGCAATAATCCCATCACCATTCTCACCATTCTCAGAGTTCAGTTCCGACGCATCCAATTTAAGTGCAACTTCCAGTTGCCTTCTTTCTTCTACTGTCAAAATGTCATCGAGTTCCTCACTTTCTGTTTCATTGTCATTGGAAGATGAGAAGAACTCATCATCTGACAGAGCCCCAGGGACCTTTCTAGATTTGATGCTAACAACCACATTGTGCATGTCATAGACCTTTGCCTTCCATGAACCCACCATTTCCGTTTTCTCCTGCCGCCTCCAAGTCAGCTGTGGCAAAAGAACTGCTTGGGTCACATCAATCCCTGGCCTGAATATATTTGTCTGAGACATTGCAGCCACTTCTTGCCGAACCTCTTCGTCAGTTGCAGGAGAACCAGCACCATCCAAAGCATTCATCACCTCTTTATCCTTGTGTGTGATCATACAAAGCGATCCAGAAGGGACTTTCCTATCCTCAGATCCATCACCGAGGAAAAGAATACTCTGATCTGAACGCTGAATCCTAAAACCATCAAAACCAGCCATGGTCATATCTGCCCTCAAATTTGCACCCCTCTTCCAAATTTTGTAAGTATCTGAAGGAGCAATCCTCGAGATGAAGGGTATCACAGAACTCTCAAAATGGAATGTTATTTCCATGTAGAAGTCCCTCATCCTTCGCATTGTTCCTACCAGACGAGGCAACCTCCTACACCACTTTGCCCATGCCAACGGCTGGTAATGCCTGACAATAATCATCGCAATCCCTTCTTCTTTATTGCAGATGGCTTCTTGTAGAGCACTCCATCCCTGCTCGTTCTGCAGACTCCAATCTGCACCGGCAACCATGAGCATCTCAGTTGCAGTCTCATCACCCAATTTGACAGCCAAGTGAAGAGGAGTGTCACGGTTTGGTACATCACGCCTATCAATTGCAGCAGCAATAGCTTCAGCCTTCTCTTCCTCGGCCAATGAAATTGCCTCAGTCCGAATCTCAGCTGGATTGCATAGACGGGGAAGGCCAGCTACTATCTTCCTGAGAGTGGCATAATTTTTTGTTGCAATGGCCTTATGCACAGGACTGTGGGCATATTTTGAAATGTCAATGCCCGCCATCCCTCAGGAATGTATTAAGATCAACGCAGGCCAAGAATATACACAAACTCAAAACCTCAATTCAATCATCCAACAATAGAACTCAATAGAAATCACTGATAAGCAATGCCCCAAATTAGAACCTACAAACAGAAAATAACACTATCAACTATTACCAGTTATAAACAACTGAGCTTCTAACATATGAAATAGGTCCAGTTCATAATTATTCACCGAGAACAGAATATAATTAATATGTTTCAGACTTTCCCAGAACAGAATAGACCCAGCTCAGGTTACAACCAGATGGCACAAGAAAAACAAGGGAAAAGGAATCAAACTTGCAGCAACTACCAAGAAGCAAAAGCAAAGAATCTATTAGTGGGCCCAAAGCACAAAAGAAGAAGATCCGAGAAGCCAAGAAAATCTCACCTTCTTCTAACTTCTTTCTTTCTTTGCTCTCTTCCACTCTCAAAGAAACCAAGATTCTCCAAAAGAAACTCTCAAGCCACCAAAACCCCACCCCTCTCTCTCTCTCTCTCTAGAGAGATCCTTGTGATCCAATCCAGATCAGACAAACCTAAAAACATGCATGTGGGGGTGTGTGTGAAGAAAAAAAAACAAAAGCTTAAAAAGAACCCAAGAAAGATTTATACTTAATTTATAGTATTAGAAAGAGCACAAGTTGAGGAATCTGGTAAAAGAAACGGAAAAAAGACACAAGATTTAACAAGGGAATTCAAGAAAGTAACAAAACCCCATTATCCAACCAAACCCCCCACGAAATAAAATACTGGGAATCAAAGAAAACCAAAAAAACCAAGGCTATACTCTGTAACTTATATATTGCACAAAAGAGAGAGGGCAGAATCAATATAAAATGACTGCTACAAGTATTATTTTTTTTCTTTTTTTTGTACGAGTATGAAACAGAGAAAGAGACAGGTGGGTCTTTGAATGAGAAATAAATTGCTAATCAATGTTTTTATTTATTTTGGAGCTGGATAAGAGGGGAGAAGTAGAACAAGAGAGAGGGGTTTTTCTTTTTCTTTTCTTTTCTTTTTTTTACATTTGAATTTATTTATTTTTTAAATAATCGCATCGTTGCAGTAACTAAAGATTTGATTTTTATTTGTTTTTTAAGAAACTGTGGTGATGATGAGAGGGAAACACAGAGACGGAAATGTAAGGTTGGTCAGAGAAAGACAGAGTCTAAAATGGAAAGGCAGCATGTGAAGCAGGAGACATGGAACTTGCTTTCCTGTTTCGTTCTTCTGTCTTTATTATTAGTGTATTTATTAATTAATGATTTCTTTAATTGAATTTACATGGGATAATCTGTAACGTCCCCCTTTGGAATAAATTAGTCATTAAACAAACATGTGAACCAAAGACAAGTGGGTTCATCATGATTAGGCTGTTGGGCAAGGATTGGGTAAAGGTAAAGACTTGTAATTTGTCCCCAAAATCCTCTGAAGAAAATGTAAGAATCCCTAGGGCTGATATATCACACTTGTCCCGACGCTTGCAGATTTTCAGTATTTCATTGGCCTCGATGAAAAATAAATCCAGTAAGGTAAATGTTAAATAAATGGTATTGTCATGTTGTGGACTAAATTATAAAACTCGATTCAGCTCCTGAGGTAGGGTAGTTCGGATTAATTCAAAAAATATTGTTAAAAAAATAAATTAAAATATTGTTATTTTAAAAAAAATTAAAAAAATCAAATTATATTTTGTGGAGGTCGTAAATTAAATCACTCGATTAATTAAATCATTTTAGATCAATTTTTATTTAATTTAATTTTCAAATTCAAGTTAATGAATTATTAAATTAGAGCCCCATGTTGGTTG
>Ga0325405_1005294_pt1 | contig 13119 bp, 5 predicted proteins | sample PopdelMetagenome_21_FD_205663 | JGI IMG/M metagenome (GOLD analysis project Ga0325405, IMG submission 205663) | Populus deltoides microbial communities from Bellville, Georgia, United States - Xylem-Control-R2 | ecosystem: Host-associated > Plants > Phyllosphere > Stem > Wood/Secondary xylem... | reverse complement strand
AGTTGAACTAGAAAATAATGTGCCGTCCATTTATTAAAAAAAAAAAAAGGTGAACAACCTGCCAACCATCCATTTGAAAAAAGAAAAGACAAGGAAAGCTAGGTACACAGGACTTACCTTCAAAGCTTTTTTTTTTTTTTATGATGATATTAATAATATCATCAAAAATATTTTAATAAAATGAATACAATAATAATAAAAAAATTATTAATAATGATTAGAGTGGATAACATGAGTCGCCTACAAAACAAGTGAGTCATATCATTTTTAGCTAGCTCGTGTGATGATTTCATTTACAATTAATATCTTCATTAGTATTGTTGAATTTACCTTAATAATTTCTTTTAATTATAGTAGTAATGTTATCATCGATTAACCTCTATAATTTCTTTTTCTCTCCTGTGTGCTGCATTTCAAAAAAGTTTCTTGTGCATTCACTTTATGCAATGTTCAATTGCATCATTTTATGTGTTTCAATAATCAGTTCGTTGGTTTTAAATTTTTTTAATTAAAAATTAATTTTTTTATATATTTTAAATCGTTTTGATGTGCTAATGTTAAAAACAATATTTTAAAAAATAAAAAAAATATTATTTTAATTTATTTCAACACAAAAAAAAAAATATCAATCAGACAATCAAGCCGTTGAAAACACGGTTGCTCACAAAGCATGTTTCATGCACAAACAGGCTTTTCTCTAATATGATTGAAAGCGCTTTAATGAAGACGCGAGGCGTGACCACAACCAAAAGAGGGCAGCCTGCATGCCGAATAGGAAAGCAACATGATACCAAAAGAACAGAAGAAAAAGCAAACTATATATCATCTAAAGAGAACAGGGAAGCAACATCAACCACATAAAAAAATGATACCAAAAGAACAGAAGAAAAAGCAAACTATATATCAAATCGTATTTTTTTCAAATTTAATTTTTTTATATTTTTAAATATGTTCATTAGTAAAAACTGATTTTTTTAAAAAAAAATATTATTTTAATGTATTTCTAAGTAAAAAATATTTTGATTTTAATTTTGATAAACAAATTCATTCCAGTTATTTTTAAATACTTTATTTTTTAAAGAAAGAAAAATTTTAGCTGGAATCCGACATAGAGAAAGAAAATCGTTGTTTTTGCATATTTTATCCATCAAATTGGTTGATGTTAGTGTCAACGGGTTCCATTTGATGAAATGAGTTGAATGATGGTTGTTTCAAACCTCAATATTACCTAAAAAAATAGATCAAGGTTGAAGAGGTTTGAATTCATGTTTTGGGTTTGTTATTGAAGTTTTTTAGGTTGCTAAATTGATTTATAGGTGTTGTAAGGGAGTGTATGAGGTGTTTCTTGGTTAAAACATGTTGAAAAAAGGGGATTTTTTTAGCAAAAACACCTTTACCTCGATTTTTCAGCCATTACAGTTGTGGTCGGATTTTGGGTAAGCAAGCAACACATCATCTGCTTTAACAAGTGGCGTGTCTCTTGATCTTTTTTCTTAATAAAAGATTTGGATAATAGGAAGTCCGCCCCTTAAAAAATTAAAAAAATATAGGTCATAGGCATGCGGGTCTGCCTCCTTTATTCATATGCCTAGACGTGTTGGGTCACTAAGCCCGTGCACCTGAGATTTTTTAAGGGTTTTTTTTGTAATTCTTTTTAGTTTTTATTTAGGTGCAACATAAATTTATTAAAAAACCTTGTTAGACCTTGTTGAGCCCCTGATACAAATCGCTGATTCGATGGGTACACATCATGTAGGGCTTTTTTAATACCTTTTCCCCCTAAATTAAAAAAAAAACTAATTTAGCCTTTTTTATCATTGATTTTTTTAATTTAACTTTAAATAAATAAATCAATAAATAAAACAATTTCATTGTTTTTTATCGCTTAGCTTAAAACAATCATGTCTGATTGGGATCATATTATGACCTGGGTTCTAAATTTTATTTGTTGATTAAAGTTGACTGTGATCAATATAGTATCAAACATTTTTAAAGTTTTAACTTCAATTCTTTTATAGCTCTTTTATTTTCTTCTATACTTAATCCGATTTATGGTCAATTAAGACCCAATGAAGGTCCAACTAGGAAGGGAACGAGGGAAGGAAAAAGAAAGATAAATTATCGAATCGGGTTAAGTTATTATGGTTGTTTAATCCTCTTTGTTTTCACATTTAAGCTAGAGTTAGATAAAACCATAATGACATATGTTTTTTGTTTTTTACAAAATCACCATTTGAGTTAGGCAACCAGTTTATTGTTTCCTCGCTTGGTTGAACAAGTCACTCAAACCTTTTCTTTTTCATTTATTAACATTTATGGTGGTCAATTAATTTATCCGGATACACTAGTATAATTTTTAATCATCGTTTCAAATTTTTCATTGCATAAAGGCAAAAATAACACTATTTATATTTTTAATGCAATTATATGTTTTTAATGCGACTCGCAGCGAAGCGCGGGCTCAAAGCCTAGTAATATACTAAAACCCCTTGGTATTTCATTGTAGTAGTGAATAATAAAATTGTAAGGCAGTGTACACTTTAGTCCTCAAAAATAAAAAAAACAATTTGAGAACTGTTTTTGATTTTTTAGTGTTCAACTTTTTTTTTTCAATTTCATCCCCCAATATTAAGTTTACTGGGTATTAAACTTCATAATTTATTTCAATTTATTTTCCATGTAGTTATCCTAGTCTCCTCAAATGGGTTTGATAAGTTGAGCCTAGTTAATTCGGTCATTTTTTTGTTCTTTTTTTATTTTATTTTATTTTTAATTTAATCATTCAATATTAGATTGAATGAGAATTGAGCTTCATAACTTATTTTTTATTTGTTTTCTATAGGGTTATCACAATCTTATAACCCGAGTTGCAGGTTAAGCCAGTTGACTTGAGTTTTTTTCTCTTTTTTTAGTTGATTTATTTTTCAATCGTATCCTTCAATATTAGGTTGACTGAGAATTAAGCTTTGTAATTTGTTTCAGTTTGTGTTCTATGAGGTATTCTTGGTCTCATCATCCGAGTCACGAGTTTGTTTTGTTGACATGGGTGATTTATTATGTCTTATTTTTCATTTTTATAATCTAATCATTCAACACTCAGTTGATTATGATTTAAGCTTCATAATTTATTTTGATGTGCTTTTTATAGGGTTATCAAAGTCTCATGACTCAAGTTTGAAAGGTTAACCTGGGTTGACTCTGCTTATATTTTTTAATTGAATTTAATTTTTAATTTCATTCTTTAACATTGGGTTGATTGAGAATTGAGTTTAATATTTTTTAATTTGCTTTTTATAGGGTTATTAGAGTTTTATGACCTGAATAACAGATTTGACAAATTAACCTGAGTTGATCTAATATGTTATCATTTTTATATTTAAAAAAAGTTATCACTTTGATTTTTTTTAGTTAAACCATATTTTTCTCGGTCATCCAAGTTGTCTATGAACCTGCTAGGTCGACTAAGTCATATCAAGTCAATCCCCATATAATTTTAATTTTTTATATTAAAAAACACCTTAACAACATCTAGATATTTTTTTATGTCAAATTTTTTTAAAAAAATTTGACCTATAGTTTAGACAAGAAACTTATGTAGGAATATACTAAAACCCCTTGGAATTTCAATGTAGCAGTGTTCAATTTATTTTTTCAATTCCATCCTCTAATATTAGGTTTAGTGGGTATTATACTTCGTAATTTGTTTTAATTTGCTTTCTATGTAGTTATTCTGGTTTCCTCACCGGGGTTTGCCATGTTAAGCCAGGTCAACTTGGGTCATTGTTTTTATCTTTTTTTATTTGATTTTATTTCTAATTTAATCATTCAACATTGGGTTGAATGAGGATTCAGCTTCATTATTTATTTTTTTATTTGCTTTTTATGAGATTATCACAATCTTATAACCTAGTTTACGAGTTAAGTCGGTTAACATGGATTTTTTTCTTTTTTTCTTGATTTGTTTTTCAATATCATCCTTTGATTTTAGGCTGACTAAGAATAAGGCTTAATAATTGTTTTTAGTTTGCATTGTATGAGGTTTTTCTGGTCTCATCACCCGGGCCACGAGTTTGTTTTGTTGACTTGGGTGGTGTTTTTTTTGTCTTTTTTTCATTTTTTGTAATTTCATCCTTCAACATGGAGTTGATTGTGAATTAAGGTTAGTAATTTATTTCAATGTGTTTTTTTATGAGGTTATCATGGTGTTATGATTCAGGTTTGAAAGGTTAACTTGGGTCGACTTGACTTATTTTTTTAATTGAATTTAGTTTTCAATTTTATTCTTTATCATTGGGTTGATTGAAAATTGAGTTTAATAATTTTTTTAATTTGTTTTTCAACTTTAAGCTTAGCTCAATGCTAGCCAGATTGGCCACTTGGATTGCTGCCCAACCAAACAATGACGAACTTGTTAGGAAATTTGTTAGGCCCAATAACCTAACCAAACAAAACTCTTATGCCAAACACCCAACTAGGTAGAAAAAGAAAAGGAAAGGAGAAAAGGTTATCATGCTAAATAATATTTATGCTCGTACTATCACAACATTTTTAGTTTTTATAGTGTTGCCTGACACAACTAAATTACCTATTTTAGAAGTTATAAGTGTGAAGCTTATGAAATACATTGTTTCATAAGTTATCACATATACAACTTGTATTATTAGTTAGCAATGTAGTCATAAAAGATATCCATGTGGGTTGTACATTATCGTCCAATTAAACAATTCATTTTATTGATGAGTTATGTAGATGGTCAATAAAGATATTGTTCTCCAAGATTTCTCCTACAAGTAGATTTCACAATAGGCCTGCAACCTTATTCATTTATAAGTAAATCCATGTGATCAAAATAATAAAAGATTGTACAAATAATTAAAGGTTATAAATGTTGGGTTTCCCAAAATATATATACGCAACATGAATGGTAAATTTACTATTTTTCAAGAGTTATAAGGATATTGTTATACAAATCTAAAATTGTTTAGAATTTATCGAAGATTACCTGAAGATAAATTTTTTTTTAGGATTTTAATAATTGTTTCAAAGTTGGATTGTTGTAAACAACAAGTCATTCAAATGTCCGACCTTTAACGGTAATTCACACAAATCACTAGCGAGAAATCTTCTAAACCCTTTTAGGATAGAGGGATTGTTATGCTTTTGAGTGCTAACTCTTTTCTTTTGTGTTTTTTAAGTTTTCTATAACTTTTTAGTTTTCTTCTCTCTATAGAAAATAAAAGGCATAACATTTTATTTATAAGAAAACCGAAAAACTGTATAAATAGAAAAATATCAATTTGCCCCTTGAATAATATCACATATATTATTTTAGAAAATTATTCAATCAAGTCGCTACTTGATTTTTTTTCTCGGTTTAGAATTGTAATCGCCTATATTAACTTTATTTTAGCCCTCAATTTCTAAAACTTATTTATAATCAAGTCACCCTTGATTAATCATCCTAGTTTAATTTCTAACCAATGGTTCTTATATGTGTGACCCATTAAGTTCCCTAATAAACTAACTCAATATAAACCATAATCCTGAATAAAATAAGATTAAATAAATTAATAAATTATCATTTCAACAATTGATAAATTTATATTTGCAGATCAAGTAGAATGTCTAGCAACGTGTCATGATCCCCAAATATTAGAAAAGTCATATGTGCTTTGAGTTAACCTTTCAATGACCAATTTCTCAATGTAATTATTATTTCTTTATTAATAATGTTCTAATTTAAATATTATAGCATGGTGTATATCTATTATGTCAAATCATGTCTGTTCTCAACACCATAGTCATTGATTTTTTAAATAAGATTTAAAACTCTTTTCAAATCTCATTTCACCTTACGTAAGAATTTACAATCAATATTTTTAAGGATTTATGAAACATTTTCTCTAATTCACTTAGGATGACGAATTCTTTCTTGATTACTAAAATACCTTCATATAGTACCCAATATCTATTTTCTTGTTTGTTACCTTTGATTAGGACAACTTGTAGCAGAATCAAAACATAACATTCTCTATATAAAATAATTCAGTGATGTCAAATTTAAGGATTACTTACATAATTATCATATGAGTCTTTCCATAGATATAATTGATCTCCCCATAAAGATTTTTTGTGTAGGTCAATTCAATTTACATATAATCTAATAAGCACCTACATATTAGTTCTAGGTATCCCTCGTACATCATTTTAGGAGAACAACTGCTTCCTTTCATAAAAAAAAAAGAATATAATATGTACTAGTCGCAATGACTTTAATTAATGTTCAATCTTAATAGAGCATTAACAAGAAATATTTAGGAACAATGTTTTTATACAATAGGTGTAAACCTTGAGATAAATTAAAAATAATATAATATAATTTAAGGAATAATAATAGGAAATAGGAAAAATGAAGAGGAAAAAAAGGAAAGTTAAAAAGAGAAAAGGAGAAAGGTATATGACCGAGTATGTAAATTGTTCTAGGACCATAAATGGTCTAGCCACTTTGAGAAATGGCTAAACTGATTTAATAAAATAGTCAAATCATTTTTCAAAACAGCTAGACCGTTTTGGCTATTGGATTTCTTAAAGCCAATGTGTACAATCAAGAGAAAAAAAGGTATTTTCATTTTTTCTTCTTTACTTTCAACTTGAAGGGCTAAAAAAATAATGTTTAAGAGTAACGAAAGAGTGTTGTGAGAGAGAAGAACACATCCACACTAGAAATTAAGAAAGATCAAAGAGAGAGAAGATTGTCTTATAGAGAAAAAGTAAAGAAAAAAGAGGAAAAGGGAGGAGGCTTGGGAATATTTTAGCCGGTTGGTGTTTGAAACTCAAATTGTAACTAGGTAAGGTGTCTAGAACCCATTTATGTCAATTTAAACAAGAACTAGATTTTTATCAAAATAATAGCAAGAATTGATTGGGGTTCTAATATAAAATTTAGGGAAAAATTAAATTTCCTTGAAATTAAACTCCTAGGATCATTATGGATTGATGAATGAGTGAGTTTATGAAGGAATAATGAAGAAATTTTGGTGGGCTAGGGAATCCCTAGATGGTCGACCATTAATAGAGTTATTCGATAATGATGTATTCATGATATCTCTTATAGATTGTGTTATTGATAATGTGAATAATAATTATAGATGTTTGACATTATTTTTAGATAATGACAATGAATTTTTAATGACTTGAGAATTTAATTCAATTGGAGAAAATTGTTGGATGAAAGATAAGATTTGATTATGTTATATGCATGACATACTTGAATAAAAATGTGTTCGGAAATTAAAATAGAACATTGAAAATGGATGTTATAAAATGTGTTATACAGGAAAAGTTATTATATTAGAACGTGCATTTTCAATTTACTAATAATGGTGTTAATTAATAGGTAAATTGATTCGAATGGGATACTTTGAAAGCTAGACCACTCGCTCGAGCTAGAACAGGGACTTCGAACATAACAAGTAAATACCTAAAACCTATAAAATTATTAAATTAGGGCATTGTTAACATTATTAGAATTTATTTTTTTGTCTTCAATATTGTTGTGTAAAGTAAATAAACAAATGAATAATGGAAGAAAAGAAAGGACATGGGTGAAAAACTTGATTAATTACTCCTAAAGGGAGGCTAATTAAGTCAATGGACTCTTGACATTGGTATTAACTAAGGACAAATTAAAGTATTAAAAAGAATTTGATTCGCTATTTCGGGTTTGTATAGCTAATAATATCAATTGGTTGCATTGATATCATTATTAACATGAAGTTTGATTAGCTATTTCGAGTTTGAGATAGCTAATAATATCAATGTGTTGCATGATATTATCATTAACATGATGTTTGATTAATTGTTACTGAATGGAGGCTAATGATGTCAAGGGGTTTCTTAACATTAGCATTCTTAAATGACGAATCAAGGTACATGTAAGAGTTTGATTAGTTACTCTGAAATTGGCTAATTAATGATATTGATGAATCACATTGATAACAATATTATTTTTAACCTTGATCAGTCAATACTGGGTAAGGGAGACTCATGATATTAATATATTTATTAGCATCGACATAACCCTGAGGAATGAGAGAATGGAAAGGAACTTGATTTACTATTTCCAAGAAGTTAAGGAAGCTAATATTATTAGAGGATACCTTGATATTGGTGGATTTCTAAGACTTGGAGTAAATTTCTAATGAATGATAACAAATTGATACTAATGACTTAGTATTAGCACATTCTTGATAAAACTTTCTGCAAAGAAGGAAAATGTTACCCATTAATGATTGATAATAAAGTTACAAATATTATTTTAATTCTAGAAGATCAAGGATGATATGGGAAGTTAGGGAGAAATGCATAAAATAAAAAAATCATTATTATATACTAATGTTTTAGTATTGTGTTGAAATCACAAGAATGAATATAGCAATATTGTTTGTGTATTTATGATTGTTATAGTTGCTTCATTATTGTAATGTTTATGTTGCACTTTTCAAGGTCAACTCATTGTATTCCCATCTTATTATGCTTTTGTTATCATAGACTAGAAGTAATATGTATCGTTTTAGGACCAATTGTAATGTATTTAATGATGTAATAACTATGTTAAACCTCTACTTCTGATGCATGAATATAGACAAATTCTATTATTAAGATGTTTTCATGAATTTTATGTGTATGTTTTGATTTCTATTTTCCTTTAAGATGCATAATTATTTGCGAGTATATTCTTATGGATTTAAGTGAAATAATGAGTAGAATTGATGTGGTTGAGATCCAATATGATTGGATCATGGATGGAAAATGTGAATTAGAAGTGTAAAAGGTAATTGTTGATATCATAGGGCCTTCTATTATAGGGGAAACTGCTAAAATTGTAGTAGATTATAAAAAAAAATTATGTATTTTAATAAGCTTGATTGTGAGTTTCTTTGTCTTGATTATTTTGGATTGTTACAATAGAAATCTCATAGTTATGGTAACTTTATAATTTCTTTTGCAAAATATTTTTTTCTCATAGATATTATCCTCACACTAGATTCATTAATCAAATATTTAATGAATATTAAAGTTAAATAAAACTTTTATTAAAAATTGAATATGTTTACATGAACAAAGTTAATGTCACGTATAACCATCTGATTGGTTTTAAAGCATATACACCAACAGTCTTCCACTTACACTAAAGTCAATCACTCATGTATCAAATAACATACCACTCCACTTTATTATAATGCTTTTGTTGGGACAATAGTTTAGTAAGAGAATTTACAAGATTCTCATGTTTTCTTTATATTACTCTTTAATAAAATGAAATTATTTAAGTATATTTTTGGATAATTGATGAATCCTTGGTTCCTTTGCTTATGCAATGACTCCATGATTATCACGGTACAAAACTACTGGATCAACAATGCTAGGAACCATACCTTATTTAGTGATGAATTTCTTGATCTAAACAACTTTTTTTATCCCCTCAAACACAAATGTGTACTCAGTTTTAATTATAAAATCTATTGTGGTTTCTTATTTGGAACTCTTTCAACATTAAACATTATTATTTAGAGCAAAATATAATCAAACTATAATTTTTATTTTTAAATATTTGATTGAAAACTAGCATTCAAATAATCATAAACTATTAGTTCATCTTCTTTATAGATAAAAAAGACATTTATAATTCTTATCAAATACTTTAAATATTATTAATTATTTTTTATTGATCTTCATCTCGAGGAGAATGATACCTAATCTTTAGACTCAAAGTCTAAAATACACGCGGTCTTGTACTCAATATAACATATATTATGCATTATATATCACCATTTTAATCCTAACTTTCTCAATTTATATTTTATAGCGTGTATTTTCAAGACGCATCCTAGAAATAAGTTTGTGGTTTTTAAACTCGAGCTTGGAAAAAAAAAAAAAAAACATGTATAGGTCAACCGACCTCTAGACAGAATACACTTTTGTATCCACCGCCGGCCACCGGTCGAAGTGGAGGCATCTTTTGTTCGCAAGAAAACAAAAATCAAGCATGGGATCTAAGGCAAGCCTGCAAGAAAGGCCCAAGAGCCAACTGCTTCAACATTCTTAAGTTCGTACATGCCGTCGTGGGGCAAAACGTTATTGCATGGCCCAAAACTTGTAAGCGGCTACACATGGCGTAATTGATTAATTTATTTTGATGGATTTCGACAGGGTAAAGCTATAAATATTTATTTTCGAGAAAGGAAATATAACTTCATTAATTCCAAATATATAATTAATTGTGGGGAGAAAATTTATGATATCCAAGAAATAAATATAGTAATATTATATTAGTTATTTTTTAGATACAGATATAAAAATTAAAAAATATATCACATAGTTATGTTGGCTTTTTTCTCCTTTTTTTTTTAAGGAAAAAAAAAACCATAAACACATCAATTTCAGTACTGACGCATTAAAGTTTCAAACTTATCAATCCTTTTCCTTTTCTGTTTCTTTTTTCTTTATAACACATCAATGTCAGGACTGATGCATGAAAAAAATTCTCATATTTTTTGCTTAAAATCCAAATTCCCGATATAATAAAATCCAATTATAGTTGTAACTAAGCCTATAAGCTTGATCATGGATGCCTCAATTTGATTTATTTATTTCTTTACAAAATTCAATTATAGTCTGATCTTGGAGGGCGACCCTACGCTGTAGGGCCGGCTTTGCTTTATATATAGAATAATATTTATATCCTAGAAAATTCGTGACTTAGATCATAATCTTGTATGAATTAAATAAGTTGGTTTTTATTTTAATTAAATAAAAAAATAAAAAATTATAAAAAATAAAATTATTTTGATGTGCTGATGTCAAAAATAATTTTTAAAAAATAAAAAAAATCATTGGAATGTATTTCGGCACAAAAAATTATTTGAAAAGCAACCACAACCACACTGCCAAGCTAGTTCTAAGTCAAATAAAAAATTGGTCTCCTTGTAGTAAAAAAATATGGGTGGAAATAGTACTTCACCAAAAAATTTGAACTCACCACTTATATTACTTGTGTATTGCTTTTCAGTTACATGACTTGCAATTCAACCCTCGCTCAGAAAAAAAAATAAAACTAGATTCTAAATAGGGCTTAATTGTATAAAAAAAATGTTTGAGGATCAGATGAAAAATTATCAAAAATTCCACTTTTATAATCCATAATAAAAGGGTGAAGAATGATATGGCTATGGTAAAAACACCATGCCATATAGCTTTACAAATAATAATAATAATAATAATAATAATAATAATAGATAACATAATATAGTGTATCCATATTGTCAGCCTTTGTCATTGAGTATTTATATTACAAACATGGAGCTCGGGATGGGACAGACCCCTCTACTTATGATCCATTCCGCATAACGTGGCATCTTCATCTAACTGTATCATCGTATATCATGCTTTTGTAATTAAGTTTGTTCCATTATTGGTTGTTGATGTGTCCCCGTCAATATTGTCAATTCTGTTTTATTTAGTATTTGATTTTTTTCAATCGGAACACATTATAGTTTCGGTTCGATTTAAGTTTTTTAAATTGATTTGGTTATTTTTTTGTTTATAAAAACTAAATGAAACCGAAAATGATCACCCCTACCCAATAGACTTGACAGGTCCAAAACTAATTTGGACAACTAGTAAAAATATTGGATCGACACAAATTAACCTGGGTTAACCTTTCAAATCTATGACCCGAGTCATGAGACCATGATAACTACAAATAATACAAATCAAAGCAAATTATGAAGCTCAATTACCGATAAACCCAATGTTAAATGATAAAATTGAAAAAAAAAATTGAATCTAAAAAAAACACAGGAAAATGACCTTTCTAAACGAAATTATGAAAATATCATTGGCAGCTTCGCAAGGCCTTTTTAAATTCTAAATACCCTAAAATTTTAATTTGAGATATAACAATATATAAGGAGACTCCTCGTAAAATTTTAGTCTGATCTAACAATCAGATTCAGAGATATAATTGATACCGTAAAAATAAATATTGTTTTAAAAAACCAAAATAAAAAAAAATATTTAGCAAAAAAAAAAAGATCAGAACGAAATAGAACATTCTAACCAAAATTCAGACGGAATTAATTTTTGAAATGAGACGAGATTCTAAGTGAGATAAAATATATTCTAATTTGTTATATTTTTTGAATTGAAACGAGATATACCAGCTACTTCAAATAAAACAGAACAAAATTAACAATGTTTTTACTTTATAATTTATCACATTTCTTTAAAAATTATCGACACAGAATTGTGTTAAACAAATTTTTTTTTTTTTTGTTATGAATTGCTTCAAAAGGTTTCTATACCGAACATCGCTTCATTATTGATGTATTTGTTTTATTAATAACATGACTTGAATAGCAAGTTCAAATAAAAAAAATAAAAAATGTCTTTTAATAATTTATATGCTGTTGTATGCAAAAATAAAGGAACAATCAATTTTAAGAAATTGTATAAAAACCTCACAAAAAATAGGTATTTTATTCGAGGAACTTTTTAAAGAAGTATTATGCATATTACTTTTATATATAAATATTTATAAAGTAACTACTAACATTACCATTAAAAACCTATAATCTTAATTGAAAAGTATGATATTATTATATGATTTTTAAAATATAACTGTAATTATTTTTTAAAAAGATTTTATTTATAATATTCAATTTTTTGAAGAAAAAAAAAAGGGTAGACCAACCAAGTGTGCATGAGCTTTAAAGAGCGTGTTTGACAGTGTGGTTGCGGGTGCTTTTCAAATAGCTTTTCGTGCCGAAATGCATGCCAATAATGTTTTTTTATTTTTTAAAAATTATTTTTGACATCAGCACATCAAAACGATCCAAAAAGTACAAACCGCACTCAATTTTAACAAAAAAAAATTCAAATTTAGAGGAAACGCAAGTACAAACACAGTACCAAATATTCCCAAAGTCTAGGCCTCCATGTCGAGAAGGCATAAATTTGCGTGCTTGTTTCATTTATCTTTAACAGAAATGGATGACAATTCACATGCTTACGTTTTTTTCTTTCATAAATTTATACATGCTAACTCCTTTTTAATTC
>Ga0325405_1005292_pt1 | contig 13123 bp, 8 predicted proteins | sample PopdelMetagenome_21_FD_205663 | JGI IMG/M metagenome (GOLD analysis project Ga0325405, IMG submission 205663) | Populus deltoides microbial communities from Bellville, Georgia, United States - Xylem-Control-R2 | ecosystem: Host-associated > Plants > Phyllosphere > Stem > Wood/Secondary xylem... | reverse complement strand
AAACAAGTCAAAAACTTTATTTATTTGCATTGCCAATGCAAACTCAAGTATCTCACATCAACAGGACCATTAGGGAACACTTTTATATCATATTAGCAAAATAATAATAATAATAATAATAATAATACAAAGAAGTAGGTTATAAATGAAGAAGTGATTTGTGCGTGGCTGATGCCAGGGAAGGGAATTAGGGATTCATAACTGACAATAATTTGTAGTCATGTTCAGAAATGAGGACCAAATATCTATTAACTTTTCTTATGTGTTAGCATTTCTTTGTGCCTACCTTATATGGTTTTTTATAGTGAGCTACATCTGAAACTATAAAGAATAAAAATAAAGATTTACTCTGACTGAGTAACAGAGGTGGATTTAAAAAAATTCCTTGGAGTCACTAAATCTACAATATCCTTTTTAAGTACGTGACTAATATACTAGAACAAACATCATTTCCATGGATATATATGTTTTCATCATTCTCGAAGAAAAACGAGCAAGAACTATCCATTCAAAACCTCGTCAAGGTTTTTATCGGACTGCTAATGCATTTTTGCATCAATTTATGTACACGCAGATGTCTTTACATCTCGAAACCAACTTCCATTAATTTTGTTAGGTACGTGAGAAGTTTGACCAGTTCCTTCTAAAATGACAAATACCATAAAATAATTACCGCAAGAAGTCGGAGACTTAAATTCGAAGTTGACAATTATTTCTCAATTTAAGATAATAAAGATTTTTTTTTTCTAGATAGCAATGTTTATTCATTACCAGAAAATTTAACAACACTAACGGAATGTTACGTTGGTGTAAACAAATTAATTTTGTCGGTATAAAAATCATCAACAGATTTACCAATGACACTATAATATTTAACAGTTTTACCAACAAAATTTTTCCATCAGTGTGAGATTACTATTCTGTCGGTGAAAAGTTTACCGACTAATTCACCGACGGAATGCGTCCGTCGGTATACCATTCGTTAGTAATTCCATCATCTATCGCTAATTATGTCGGTAAAAAAAAATAAAAACTGATGGTTATACATATGGAAAATGCGCGAAAAAAAAAATTACCCACTAGAAATATGCCGACGGAATATTTCGTCGGCATATTTTCATTGGTGATTGTGGCATATGCAGTAATGTTTTTGAAACTCTCTAGAAAATAGAGACAAATTGAGTCTGTCGGTATTCCCATAGGTAAATCACCGACAGACTAATTCCGTTGGTCATTAATGTGACATGTGCAGTAAATGATTTCCAACTCTCTGGAAAACACTGATGGATTCAGGCCGTCGGTAACTTCATCTGTAATATTTAAAAAATATTTTTAAAAATAAAATTCTATAGAATAATTAATATAAAATTGTATAGAATAATAAAAAAAGAAAATAATTTAAAAAAATTCCATTGTATAAAATTGAAATATGTAAAAATAAACTTGAATAGTATAAAATCCAAATATTCATTACAAATTTATTTGTACAAATAAAAATTAAACTAGAACAATGGCGATGTTAGAGGAAGAGGAGGAGGAGGCATGTCGTTCCCGGGACCATACGGCCAAAAAGAGAGTGCACACATATCACCCATCTGTGATCTCATGTCCATGATCATTTGGCGGTTCTAGTTGTTAGCACCAGACTGTGAGCGTCGTGTGAATCGCTTAGACATCACGTGCAAGATATATTGTGGCCATATAACCTCCGAGATGTATGGCAGCCTGAAATCCCTTCAAACCGTCATGTCATTCCAGCCTTGTAGACCATTATCTTTGACATATGTTTTGGCTTTTTTCTGCGCTTCATACCAAAAATCACACAATCTATTTCCATAATGACAAATTAGATTTTAAAACATATTTTTTTTTTTAAAAAATATCATACTGTTTTAGATGTTACCTAGGTGCCGCGTGATTCTCCCACACCCTCCTCGCAACATTATCATGCGTGCTATCCCACTCGAATTTGTGCTATGTATAAATAACTTATTTAAAATAAAAATAATAATTTATTAAAAATAAATAAAACTAGAAGTTAACACCAACCTCAAATCTTCGAAACCATGCATCGATATAAGGTCTCCAATCAGGATGTCTAGAAATGTGACTCCATTGAAATAATGGAATCTCCATCGATGATTTAAACGCCGATGTTATTACTCGGGCGACCTCAATGTTTGTGAACTTGAAAATAAATAAAATTAATTAATATTAATTAGTTGTTCACAAATTACGTTATAAGTAAAAAAAAATACCAAAACCAAAACAAACTTACATTGAAAGGTCGTCTTTCTTGATCGGCTCACCACTTTTGCACTGTGAAACTATGCTGGAAGAGATAGCATCGTGAGTCAGTGTAGGTGCCTCTTCTTGATCGGCACCTAAGGACAAGTCATCCTCACTACTAGAAGAACTAGCTGCAACTATATACTCATGAAATGCTGTTGATTTCATTCTACGCATCTACATAAATTTAACAAATAATTACATAATCAAATTCGATTATTTAAAAAAAATTCAGCAACAACTCCCCTATACTAGAGACTACCCAAAATTTTCAAACCTACAAATATTGACAATATATATGCCACAATCCAGTTGATTTTGTTTTATTTATACTTGAAATTTCATATTTTTCAATTTCATCTCATTTTCAAAATGATAATAAAATGTTTCTAACCGTAAAATAAAGAAAAAATAATCCTATATATAACCTAACATCTATACAAATTTAACAATAAAATGAAGAAAAAAAATTAAATTTAATTCTATATATTCAACTAACATCTATAAACATTCATCAATAACAATTAAAATTCATGGAAACAATCAAACACCCTATTATGCAATAATAGAGTAAAATTGAGATAAAACTATTACATTTAATCCTCTATATTTAATTAACATTTACAATGCAAATTCAACAATAACAATTAAAATTCAACAAAATATTCAATTATTATGGCAATACAAACAATAAAATAGACAACAAATAAAAAAAAACTATAGACTTTAGAAATGAAAAATGCTTACCTTAATAGTGTGTTTATTTCTAGACTTTATTTACGTACAATACAAAAAAAAACAAAAACAAAACAAAAATATATTGTTAATAAAACAAAGAAAAGAAGAAAATGATTAAGTATATTGAATCACAATACATACCTTTTAATTTGTTGAAGATGAAGATACAACTATAGAGACGGATTATAAGAAAAAAAACGAGATGTTTTGAAACAAAAGAGAGGAAAAAAACAGATGAAACGAAGGAGAGAAAAAAATAAACTGAAGGGGCTCTCGGTGGGAGTTATACTGCAATTTTTTCGACGGACTTACCAATGGAATATTAAATAATATTATTTTTAATTAGTCTGTCGGAGAATTCACTTTAAAATTTTGAATTTCACACTAAAATTTTTAAATAACCCTCTAGATTTTTTGCAGTCCGTCGGTGATGTTGTTATCCCTTTTTGGGTTCCCACAAAAAAAAGAAGAAAATACAAAAAAATAAAAAAAATAGTCAGATGAAATCCAAAAAAATTATAATAGTGAGAATAGGATGTCAGAGAGCCTAGAAAATGGTCAGAAATTGGTTAAGGAGGTTAAAAAATACAAATATTGAAATTTGACAGTATATATTTGACTGATGAGAATCCTGTTGAAAACAAAAATCAATTTGAGGAGAAAAGTCCAAAATCATATGTTTATGGACTCAATTGAATTTTATTGAAGGTTTAATTGAATTTATGAAGGGTTTGATTGCAAGAAAAAATGATTTTAAAGTTAATTTAGGCTTTAATTGAAAGAAATTAAAGTTCTGAGGTCAAATTACAATTCTTAAGAGTTAATTTGGTCAAATCAGGGGCTTCATTGCATGAATATTGAAGTTTGATGGCCAATTAGGGACTTGATTGAAGAAATCTAAAACTAAGGACCAAAAAAACATGCAAATAAAGGGATTGATTTGAAAAATTAACGTGTTGGCGCCCTTTCTCTTTTAAATGAAGCGACGCCATTTCATTGCATTGTTCACTTAAAAAAGAAAACCAAAACGATGTCATTTTGAACGGTACAGTGGATCTTCTTCTTCCCTTGGCACGCAGAGGCAAGGGAAGGAGAAGATTTTCTCCCCTGTATTTTCCAGCACCCTCTCTCTCCCACTTGCCCAAACCCTAACATAACCCATGCCCCTCACCTGTAACCATTATAAAGATATAGGGGAGCCATGCCCTACGAGTGGATCTGGGGCGGCTGGATATAGGCTGCCCTAGCCACCCAACCCTGTCCCATGACTAGACAGGACATGGTGAGCCTCTCTTCCTCTGCCTATAAATACTGAGAGGCAGAGAAGAAAAGGGGAGGAGGATGAGAGATTGAATTAAGAATTGATTGAGATATAGAGGGAGAAAGAGAGGAACGAATGAAAGAAAACAAAGAGAAGGAAAATAGGGAGATTGTTTTTGAAACCAAAGAGAAAACAATAGAAAAGCAGAGGGAAAGAGAAGAGATAACCGAAAAATCAAGGGGAAAGAAAAGAAAGAACCGGGGGGGGGGGAATTTGGAGGAGATTATAGAGGAAATAAATGAAAAAACAGAGAGGGGAAATTAGAGAGAAAACAGAGAAAGACAAGGGGAGGTTTGAGAGAAAGAAGAGAGGGGAGAACAAAAAACAGAGGGGGACTTGAAAGGTGAAAGAAGAGAGAACGAGAGACGTTATAGAGAGAACAAAATAGGGAACAAAAGGAAGAACGGAATATAGAGAGAGGACGAACGAAGAGGAGGGACGACTAGGAGAAACACAGAGGACGACATTTGGGAGGAGGAGCAGAAGCGAAGATAAAGAAAACAGAAAAACAAAGGAAGAAGAAATAGAGAAAGAACGCCCATAACACCGCAACAACTACCATTGCTCGTCTCCGCAAACCATCACTATTCTTCCTCTCTACCACCACTAACACCACCATAAGCCACTGCAGGTCCTCCCTTTTTCCTTCCTCCTCCTCCTATTCATCTTCTTCAGTTTCTTCCTCCACTGTTCTGCGTGAACAGTGGAGAAAGAATTAAGTCACTCTCCACTGTTCATGTCAATTGTGGAGAGTTCTTCACTTTCACTAGGCCGGACAACACCGACCCAGACAAAAAAAAATCTTTTCAAAAAAATTATGATTTTTCTTGTGTATTTTGATTAGTATTGGTTTATATTTTTATAGTGTAAAGATACTCAGTTTTCAATTTTCATGCATACGGCCAAGTCTCTAAAAAAAAAAATCATGTCGTATTTTCATACAAAGAAAATTTTTAAAAATATGTTTTAGCATGCATTTTGCCTTTAATAACCAGTTTATTAAAGTCATGAGAACTAGGCCAATATTTTAAAAATTCCAAAAGATCATTTTGTTTTCTTTTAGTATTTAGGATTATGAATCTATACGTAAAACGTATGCCTGTTATTAAAAATGTAGTTCTTTGTATTGATGTTAGAACGGTTAGGTTTTACCCAATAAGATAAAGATCTCCTTACCGAGAAGGACTTTTCTTAAATCATAGACAGACTAGCAAATAAAAATACAAACAACACCTTAGCATACATCAGACAATTAAAACAATGCAGCCTATCTTAGATAGGGCGTATTTGGGGTGTTAATACCTTCCATTTATGCAACCAGTCCCTATGCCGAATCTCTAAGACCAGAGGGTTCCTAGTGATCAAAATACTAGGTGGCGACTCCCATTCCCACTTTCCACTGATAAAAGACAATTCCTTATCTCCCTATATTTGCTAGATAAATACACCCGAGAGTGGACGATCACCGTGATGCCGCACACGTGCGACAAGTGAGTCAGTTAGTATTGTGAAATAAGTTCACGCGGTCAAAGATGCATTAATTACTTGTGCTTTGGAATTCATGGGTCGTCGATGATTCAAATGACTTTATCGACATAGGAGGTGAACACTTCCCATCCTCTTGAAAATACTGACAGACTCATTCCATCTGTAGAGACGTTGGTGATTGTGGCATATGCAGTAAATATTTTACAACTCTCTATGAAATACCGACAGACTCATTCCATCTATAGAGACGTCGGTTAATGTGGCATATGCAATAAATATTTTGCAACTTTCAGTGAAATACTGATGGACTCATTCCGTCGGTAGAACGTCGGTTAATGTGGCATATGCAGTAAATATTTTGCAATTCTATATGAAATACTGATGGACTCATTTTGTTGGTAGAGAGGTCGATTAATGTGTCATATGTAGTAAATATTTTGCAAATCTATGTGTAATACCGACGGACTTAGTCCGTCTGTAGATCTGTCGGTGATGTGCACAATGCTTGACAGATTGTGTTTGTATTACCTATATATCCTCCCTACAAACACTTAAAATATTGCAAACTTCCCACAAAACACAATAACAATAGTGAACAATTATAAAATAAATATTTCATGGTACAAAATTTTATCCATAATATTACATTATTAAATATTCTTTACACTTTCGTGTTCTAATAGTTAGTTATAATTTTTTTCTTCTTCTTCATCAATTCAATCGTCATCAGCTCCATCGCAATCTTCGATGTGGATATCATCATCATCATCATCATCATCTTCATCGATATGTGCTTGTTCGCTAGAGCTCAGAATAACATGCATCTCCTCTGTGTCAACATCAACAAGACTATCATCGAAAACATGAAAATTTGAACTTTCTTCTAAGTCAATCGAAGGAGTAACTTGATATGGTTCAACCAACTCACTAACTTGAAAGACTTTATCTCGCACACTTGTATCTTTGTTCTCATCTTGAACAACCTCGACACGACCTATAGGTTTTGTTTTTAAAACAAATAACCAATTAACTCTTGATTGGTCCTTTCTAAAAGAAAGGGTGTATGTGTAATAAACTTGTTGGCATTGCTTTGCGAACAAAGACATCATTTCCATTACAGATCCACTCTGATTCCTCTGTCAGTGGTTTCATACCAATAGCATTTGAATAAAAACACTCCATTCTACTTGCTATGATATTGCAATTCAACGACCTCTTCTCATTTATCATAATAGTCAATTTCAAACTCACTACAAGTCGATTCCTTAACATAAAAACCGTTGTTATATATCTTTCTTTCATGCCCGTATCCTTCAGTATGAAACACACATCCATTGACAAAATACCTGTTGTAGCACTTAACTTTTCTTTCAGGACCCAAGTGTAGTAAAGACGATGAAATAACAACACTTCTTCCCATTTGATAACCTTATATATCAATTACAACAATGAACACTAAACAAGGGGTATGTTTGTGATAGTACTTACATGTGTTTTGAACCATGTGGCAAATTGTTCATCTTGTAATTGAAAGATTTGGGATTCGGTTAGCTGTGAGTTATTGAACAGTAAATATTCTCGATGTTGCCTACAAGGTTTTCAAAATTATATGAGTTTATGATATTACAATATATAAATAGTATATTTTTAATGAAAGTTTAAGCAGTACATATACTTACTGAATAAAAGGTTTCAGCTCATCACAGTTAAATAAAACATAATTGTGTGCTTATCTGAACTCTATCTCAGACAAATATCTTTCCTTATAATATTTTTAGGTGTGCGTCATCCAAAATTGCAGAATATTGACAAGTTTCCATTGGAAGATATTTCACCACCATCATCATGTTGTGGAACGCAGTTGATTCTCGTTTCCAAATGAGATTCGAAATAGTATGAGATAAATATTGAGATCTCCTTACCAATATAGGCCTCGCATATCGACGCTTCAACATACCCCTTATTCTTAACCTTTTTCTTAAGATTGAACAAGTACCTATATGAAATTAAACAGATATTTTTCAATTAAGAAAAACAATGAAAATACTTTATAAATTACATTGCATCTGTAATATCTAACCTCTCGAATGGATACATCCATCTATATTGGACTGATCCTCTAACTTTTGCCTTATACATTAATTGTATGGGTAGATGCTCCATCGGGTCGAAAAATGAGGGAGGGAATATCATCTCAAGTTTGCATATTGTCTCGATGATAGTCATTTCAAGCCGCTCAATGTGATTGTCAGCAACTTGCTAGAGCATATATCTCTAAAGAAATGACTAATCTCCGTGAGTGCATCCCATATACGCTTTGGCAACAAATCACAATAAGCTAATAGAATGAGTGTTTGCATAAACATGTGGCAGTAATGGCTCTTCATTCCATACAATCTGTATTCCTCCAGATTAACCAACCTTGATATGTTCGAGGCATGTCCATCAGGTGACACGACCAAAGAGTTAATGTCTTCTCCTAAGTGTAGAAGTGTCGAAGTAATAAATAACCCGACAATCGAACCATAGGGAGGTTAACTATATAAACTACAAATAAAGAAATAGATATTGATATAATGAGAGTTGAAGAGAGCTTTGGGATGTGATATTGATATAATGATTAAACAAGGATAAAATAATTATCAAGGTTAGAGGATCCACTAATGGTATTTCAAACAAGTATAGTATAAACTCTTTTTATTACTCAACTAGAAACCACACACAAAAGAGGTTCCAATCGGATTATAAATTGTTAACATGATTAAATTAGTTGTCTTATTTGAATAATGCTAATACTTGTAAATGTTGTCAGGTATTCATGATTTTAACTTATGTTAACAACAAATCAAGTTCCTTTCATAGCATAGGTGTCGGTTATACCATACAGTTGGGCTATGAAAGTGCCAAGTATTTGTTGTACCAAGGGTTATAAGACATAAATCTAGATTAAACATTTAACAAGCAAAATATTAAAAGTGAACAAGATAATAAAATACAAAACATGTTAGTATCAAACATTAAAGTCCATGTTGAGTTTATACTATACTTATTCTTACACCATTAGTGTAACCTTTTCACCTTGACATAATAAACTTAGCTAAACATAATAAAAGAGAGACACATAAATAAACAAGATAAGAACATAAAAAAGATATAAGTTAACTAAGTAAAGGAAATGAAAAGCATAAACAAGAGATTAATATAAACAAAACTTAAGCATTACAAAAATATAAAGAAAAAGAGCAAGAACATGATCTTGATCTGAAAACCAAGATGCCTAAATGCATGAAAAATACCTCCTTTTATAGGCTAAAATTTGAAACTATTGATTTGATGACTAATTGTTGAGTGGGTGACCACATCTTGACTTAGTGACAATCCTTATCTTCTTGTCTGAACAAAATGTTATTGTTAACGTTTGAATTTGAACATATTGTCTTCATGAAAGTTCTAGAAAATTGTCTTATCTTTCCAAAAAAAAAGAATCGGTGCATTTAGACTTCTAGAACTAGATATATGGGCTGAACACTGAACAATGTCTAGGCTCTAGGACAGATTACGACTTCTCCGTTGTTGATGCAATTTGAACTTGAAAACTACTTTTTTGAATCTTGGACTCCTCATAAAAGTTTTAGGCCTATATCTTAGCTTTCTATCCATATAAACCAAACAGAAATCCAAGATCTACAGCTCCAGATATGACCCAATGACTAAACAGTGCTTTAGTTTGAACTGAACCAACATCTCTTTTCTAAGCTTAGCCCTCTCTTTGTCTTCTCAATTAAACTCATCAATCAATCCTTTGATTTATGTGATAGGCCTGCTTTAAGATGAACATTTACCATAAATTAAAGGTATCTTATATTATTAGACATGTTATTATAAAACATGCTCTAGTTAAGGAGTTATTGATACTTGAAGTGCAAAATGATGATATAAAACCTTAATAAAAATGCACTTTTAAGTACTAATCATTAGGAAAACGCAGACTCTTAAGCCATTGGTTGACTAGTTGTTGTGCATTTTTCCAACATGAAGCTTGCTCTAGGTTTTGCGACCCGTGACCTATCAAAAACCAACTCCATAATTTTACGGTTACATAACAATGCTATATCCATTCTAGCCTTGATGTTGTTCTTTGTCTTCTCCTTCACATTCATGACAGTGTTGAAAATGTTCTCAAACATGTTCTTTTCTATGTGCATGAAATAAAAGTTATGGCAAAGGAGATTGGTCTTTCAATAAGAAAGCTGCTAAAAAATGTTTCGCTTTACCTAGTTGTGGATAAATCAAAACCAGAAAACTTCTGCCCACCAGATTGGAAACCAAACCCAATATCACCGTATGCTGATACAACATCATGCAATTCTTCACCATAAAGACACATGGGTGCAACATCCTTTTCAACTCTACCAACAAAGAAATCCTTTTTGTTCTTTTTATACATGTGATTCGTTGGCAAGAAACGATGGTGGCAGTCAAAAAAAGAAGTTTTATCTCTATTTGTTAGCGTGAATGAGCGCAGTAACTGGCTAATTATAATTAACTGGTTACTGTGCATGGCACAGTTACCAATCCGGGTTGGATCATCAACCCAGTCCACGCCACTAGGCTGAGTCCAACCCAATATAAGATAGTTGGTATTTTATTTGGGTCTGTCCCAACCCACTTTTATTTCGGGGTCCGGCCCAGTCACAAAATTTAAAAAAAAATATTTTCGGAAAGATTTATGATTTTTCCACATATTATGTTACAAAATTTTTCTTAATATTGGTTTGTATTTTTATGCTGTAAAGATACAAATGCAGTATTAAAATACCCGGTTTTCGTCAAAACCTTGAAAAAAAATATATTTTTTTGCTTTCATGCATACGACCAAGTCCCTCAAAGAAAAAAATCACATCATATTTTCATACAACAAAAATTTTAAAAAATATGTATTAGCATGCATCTTGGCTTTAATAACCATTTTATTAAAGTCACGAGAAATAGGCCAATATTTCAAAAAACACCCAAAAAATATTTTGTTTTCTTTTAATATCTGGGATTACAAATTTATACGTAAAACGTACTCTTGATATTAAAAAGGTAGTTTTTTTATTTGACGTTAGCACAATTAGGTTTTTACTCAATAAGATAAGGACCTCCTTACCTAGGAGGACTTTTCTTAAACCATAGACAGACAAAAATTTAGAAAACACGACAAATCTTAGTTTTTATCAGACAATAAAATAATGCAGCTTACCTTAGGTAGGATGTTTTTTGGATGCTAATACCTTCCTTTTACATAACCAGTCTCCGTACCCAATCTCTGAGACCAATTAGGGTTCTTAGTGACCAAAATACTAGGTGGCGACTCCCATTTCATTTTTTTCACTGATAAAAGACAAGAATTCCTTGTCTTCCTATATTTGCCAAGATAGACACTCCACACTTGATGAGGGTGGTGGGCGATCGCCGCGACGCCGCACACATGCGACACCAACCATCCTTTCTACCATGCTCTCAATACGAACAAATAGTTCTCTATGTGCATACCAACACAGGGAATCATCCATGAACCCCTTGTGTAGAAGATGCATCGTTACAACATCTGGATGCATATACTTTTTATTTTTACACTTCTTGCATGGACACCTAATACAACCTCCACAAAAAAATTTTGGAATGGATGTTGCAAAATTAATAAAACCTTGAACCCAATTACAATAATCCATCCTCCGCAATCCTTATGGTGAATCTCGATACATCCATGAACGATCATCCATGACTTCTATTGAACCTCTATAAAATAACGATGACAACATGTATTAATTAACTATGTTAAGTAAATAAATTTGCAAAAATATTGATTTAACTCAAGATTATCCAACAAACTAATTAAAACTTCTCTTAAATATTCATTATCAATTATCAACGTCCATACAAATTTATACACATAAATTTACGCAAAATTACAACTTCACAATAGCATTGATAAAAATTAAAACGGACCCGTTAAACAAGCTATTATTTATTTCATCACAACACATCTAATTCAATAATTCGACATAAGTTTCAATAATTTACAAACAAATACAATTTTATAAAATCTAAAACAAACCATAACAAGTATAAAATTATACATTCATACTACAAGCTAGTTTGCTTGAGAAAAAATGATAAAACATGTACATACACTAACAAAATACATATACTAAAAAAACATTAAATAATAATAAAATTGACATTTTAATGTTAAAATTAAAAAAAGATGGATTTATTTACAAAAATGACAAAATCCACAATAAATCAGAACACGGATGCTGTGACTACAAAAGTTAAAGAAGGATGACTTGTGTTGAGAAGAGGGGGATAGTTTAGGGGGGTGGGTGTTTGCAGTTGGAGGTGGGGCAGTTTCTTTAGATGCAGGGGTGGGGGAAGAAGAAGGAGAAATAGGAGAGGGGAGATGAGGGTCGGTAGTGTGGTGATATATTAACTTTTACCGATGGAATCACCGATAAAAATATTTTTGTCGGTGATTCTATTGGTGAAGGGGTCACGTCACTGTACGAAGATCTCGGTATGAATCCCTCGGTAAAATCGCCTGCAAACACTTCCACATCATCAACCTGCTTTTTTTTTCTCAAAATTCTAAATCATCCCTTGATAATTCTGTCAGTATATACCAACAAAATTTTCTGTCGATACATACCAATGGTGTTACTGACTAATTTACTGACGGAAGTGGTTGCATGGATTGATCAAATTTGTTGACTATAATAGTCAAGGCCTCTGGGCTGGAAGCACTTTTTTTTTTTTTTGGATGCAAGGCTTCAAGGGTGTATTTGTTGATTCTTTGGTATCAATAAACATTTATGAGAGAAAGAAAAGATATGCAAAGTGAATTTCTTGGCCAAAACTTTTATTGATTTGATGAGAACTTATACAATCATGGATAATATTTCTTTACAGAATCGGAGTTCACTGGCCTACTCAAATCTTTTCCATCCATTCCTGTCAGTATCAATGCTCCTTCAGAGAATGCCTTCTTTACTACATAGGGACCTTCATAATTGGGTGCCCATTTGCTATGGCTATCACTAGGTAGTAATAGGATTTTTCTCAATACAAGTTCTCCTTCTTTGAACTCTCTTGGTCGAACTTTTCTGTCATACGCTCTTGCTATCCTGTTTTGATACAGTTGGTGGTGAAAAATTGCAGCTAATCTCTTCTTACTGATCATATTTAGCTACTCATATCATATTTTAGCCCATGTAGCCTCTTCTAGCTCAGATTCCATGACGA
>Ga0325405_1005290_pt1 | contig 13125 bp, 6 predicted proteins | sample PopdelMetagenome_21_FD_205663 | JGI IMG/M metagenome (GOLD analysis project Ga0325405, IMG submission 205663) | Populus deltoides microbial communities from Bellville, Georgia, United States - Xylem-Control-R2 | ecosystem: Host-associated > Plants > Phyllosphere > Stem > Wood/Secondary xylem... | reverse complement strand
ACATTGAATATTATACCATGAAAATGTACATTCAAATCCCTAAATTTTAGTAACCCGGCGTAGTAGTTGATTGAGATTTGCCTGGGTCTCGAATTTCGGATCGAGCATGTTTGATGCTGTGATATAAATTATTTTTTTAAGGATTTTTTACTTATAAATATTTTAAAATAATAAATATTTTATTTTTAATATCAGTACATTAAAAAGATAAAAAATATCAAAAAATTAAAATTAAAATAAAAAAACTCAAAATATTTTAAAATTATGGTATGACCGCAAAACAAACACTATTTTAAACTTTTAAAACTATAATATAGGGTAATGATTTTGATTATCATCTTATACTAGCAAAGATGGAGGAAATGATATGGAAAAAGTCATGAATAATAAATTTCTTATAAGTAAAACAAAATTTCTCATAAATTATTTTTTATCTTTCAAAATCAATCACAATTACAACAATGCTCGATCAGCGAGTGAAAGGGGAGGGAAAATTAGAAATTAAGGACTCTCACAAATATTATAATAGTACAAGGCTCAATATGGAATAAGTGTCAAAGTACGGGGATGAGAAATTGGCATTAAACCCTTGACAGTCACCTAAAGTGATATACGACCAAGACAAACATAGGACCCCACATCTTGCCATCTCTTAGTTTTCGCAAACGTGGTTCTTCCTTACAGATCTAAAAACCGTAAACCTCGGAGAGAATATAAACACAACAGTCGTGTTTCTCTTCTCCACACTGCTCTCTCTCTCTGCATCCTCATTGACAACAAGTAAAGAAAATACAGAGGCGGAGAGAGTCCAAACTGCATAGAGAGAAACACAACATTTTGAATTTTTGTTTTTTTTGATAAATACCATTTTGAATGTTATTAACGTGTAGGTGAATATAGAGAGAGATGGGGGTGCACGAAAATGGGAATGGGATTGTGGGGGGAAAGAACAAGTACAAGAGGATGGATTCTGATGCGTTAGAAGAAGATATTGTGTTGTCAAATAATCTTCAAGATCAAGAGGGTGTTTTTGTTGAGAAAAGGGATACAAGGATTTATCTTCTTGCCTGTGCTATCTTTGCCTCTCTCAATTCTGTACTTTTGGGATATGGTTAGTGTGTTGATCTTTTTTTTTTTAACTTGATCTGTTGGTCTTGTGTTTGATCTGCTTGAATTTTGGATACCCAATTTAGCATTTTTCGTGTATATTTTTCTCTCTAATTTATTTGTGTTTTCATAGCTTTTGTGTCTTTCTCTGATTTTTTTATTAGTTGAAAGCATATGCAAAATCAAATTCTGAACTTCATTGGTTGTAAATTCAATGCGGCTCTTAGGTTTGTCTGATTTTTTATACGAGCACTGTAAAACACAGGATATTTTGTGTAAGTGAACATAGTAATTTTACTGAACTAATAGGAAAATGTCTGGTGAGAAGCTCAAGCTAGAAATTTGTAGGGTGGAATGCACATTTGTGGGAAAAAAATTCTTACCAGAGGGATGTAAGTAAACTATTAAGATGGTTAATTCTTATGTGCAGATTACTTATCTAGTTTATGGATGCAATTTGTTATACTTGAAGATGATCGATGTGAGTAAAATAATCCTTGGCTGTCTAAAGGGATTCTATTGGCAAAATACCATTTTGCAAAATTTGTTGATATTTGTGGTTAATTACTTAAGAGATTTGAAAATAACTTACTTTGCTGAAAGCCTGGAACATCTAATATTATTATCCAAATGAAGGATGATGGTTTTAGGCCGTGAACATATGCACAAGCGAGGTTTTTTTAATCTTTGTATTTATTTATTCACTTGAGACAAGATTTACAACTGACATGCATGAGGCATGTTGTTACTTGTTATAGAAGAGAATCTGTTTGACTGTAGTCCAAAGTTCTAATTTGTAATCCATCCTTGTGACTGTAGATGTGGGTGTTATGAGCGGAGCAATTTTATTCATCAAAGAAGATCTTAAGATATCTGAGGTACAAGAAGAAGTTCTTGTTGGAATTTTGAGCATAATTTCGCTTTTGGGCAGTTTAGCTGGAGGAAAAATGTCAGATGCCATCGGTCGCAAGTGGACGATAGCCTTCGCAACATTTGTTTTTCAGTCAGGAGCTGCTGTAATGGCTCTTGCTCCTTCGTTTACAATTCTGATGACAGGAAGACTCTTGGCTGGTGTGGGGATAGGCTTTGGGATCATGATAGCGCCAGTGTACATTGCAGAGATATCACCCACTGCTGTTAGGGGATCCCTCACCTCCTTTCCTGAAATTTTTATAAATCTAGGAATCCTTCTTGGATACATTTCCAACTATGCTTTTTCAGGACTACCAGTACATATAAACTGGAGGGTTATGCTTGGCATAGGAATTCTTCCCTCAATCTTTATGGGAGTTGCTCTGTTTGTGATCCCTGAATCCCCAAGGTGGTTGGTGGGCCAGAACAGAATCGAAGAAGCAAGAGCTGTGCTGTCAAAAACGAATGATAGTGAAAAAGAAGCGGAGGAAAGATTGGCTGAGATACAACTGGCTGCTGACCTTGCTAATTCTGAGAAGCATGAAGCAAAGGCAGTGTGGCAAGAATTATTAAAACCTTCACCTGCAGTTCGAAAGATGCTGATTACTGGTTGTGGAATACAGTGTTTCCAACAAATTACAGGTATTGATGCAACAGTCTACTATAGCCCCACGATTTTTAAGGATGCTGGGATCAAGAGCGAGACTCATCTACTTGCTGCAACTGTTGCTGTTGGGTTTACCAAAACTATTTTTATCTTAATAGCTATATTTCTCATTGACAAAGTGGGTAGAAAACCTTTGCTTTACATAAGCACCATTGGAATGACTGTCAGCTTGCTTTCTCTGAGCCTTACTCTATCTTTCATGAGTGATGAGAAATTTGGGATTGAATTGGCAATTTTATCAGTCTGTGCGAATGTAGCATTCTTCTCTGTAGGTATTGGGCCTATTTGTTGGGTTTTGTCATCTGAAATCTTCCCTCAAAGGCTTCGAGCTCAAGCATCAGCTCTCGGGGCAGTGGGCAGTAGGGTCAGTAGTGGTGCCGTTTCTATGTCCTTCCTCTCAGTGTCTGCTGCAATCACAGTTGGAGGAACCTTCTTTGTATTTTCATTGATTTCAGCTCTTTCTGTTGCTTTTGTCCATACATGTGTCCCGGAAACAAAAGGCAAGTCTTTGGAGCAAATTGAAATGATGTTTCAAAATGAAGGAGAGTTGCAAAGAGGTGAAGTGGAATTGGGAGATGTAGAAGTACAGAGACTGGTGCAGAAAGAATGAATCGGTAGCATGCTTGTTTCACCCACAAACTTCATAGAGGCTTGTAATACTAAAAACTAGTTTAGGCTAAAAGCATTATTTGGACATCCTGCGAATTCAATAAAGCTGATCGCAAAATTCTTTTTCAATACACTATTTTACCATGGATAATAGTTACACAACCATGGAGCTTAATAAACAGTTGATTATTAATCCAAATCATTGAGATTATTCATGTTGTCTTCTGCTTCTATCTATGTAAGATCTCGTAAAGACCACCCTAATCCCTGCTCAGGAACATGATGAATCTTGGATGAAAACAAGATTGTACCCCAGTGAAGTATTGAGAATCTGGGCTATGAAGATGCTGCTGCTGTAATCCTGGCATATTTCTGGTTAGTCTTTTGATAGTTGGAAGTTAATTGGTAACCTAATTTTTAAATAAATAATAAAAATAAATAAATAAATAAATATATTTGAGAATGGGGTTAAGATAACACAAATTCAAAATTCAAGGATGAAATTATTAAATTTAAAAGTCAATTGGTCAAAAATTAAAGAATTTATAAGTTTGCGAACTTAATTAAACTTTGATTTAATTAATTAAAAAAACAGGTGCTTAATTAAAGAAATAACAAAATTTGGAGTTGATTCAAGGAAAAATTACAGGAAATTATAGTCCAAGAACCCAATTGAATAATCCAGAAATCTAGGACTATTGTGTAAATGTCACTATAACTCAGGGATTCAATTGAAATTAATCTAAGGGCAAAACTAAAAGAAATTTTTGATTATTTGGGATCTAATTGTTAAATATCAAAAGTTCAGGGGCCAAACTGAAAATGTCCATTTCTGCCGAAACGACACCATTGCTGAGTGGAACAGTCGTACTCGTCTTCTTCGTCTCGATTCAACAGGGGAGCTGGAAAAGTTGCAGTGATTTCGGTCCGAATCATGGACCACGTCTCTTGCCCACGATCTCGTTCGTGGGTTGATTAACAGTCCTGTAAAGGCAGAATTGTAAGTGAGAATTGTTCTGGGGCAAGCTTATCTAGCTCTATAAAAGGCAGAGCATAACAGAGTAAAAGAGGGGGACGAAAAGACAAACAACAAATACGCAGAGAAGAAGAGAAGAGCGAAGGAGCTACCCAGAATCAGTCAAAACAAATTCACAGAAAGCTGGCATCTTCATCATCTTCTTAGTTCCAAAAGCTGCTGAGAAAAATAAAAAGAAAATGCAGACAATGGACACAGAAGGAAGAAAAAGGAAAGCAGTAGACGAGAGTCACCATCAGTGTTGCAGCCATCTTCGCCATCTCCAAAAGCAGGTACGTCCATTCCTCTTTCGTTCTCTGCATTTAACAAAATTTGAACACTGTGCCAAGGTAATTTAATTACCTTCGCACTGTTCATGCACACATGAAGATGAAGTTGCTTCACGCGTGCATCTTGCTTTGCCAAGTCGGGCTCATAGCTTGGGCTAGTAACCAGGTCGGGTTAGCTAGGTCTAGCCCATCCTAAAAAAATTTATAAAAAAAATAAAAATGTGTGCATGCATTAAAAATTAAATTTATTTTAGTGATTTATTTATTGATGCTAGAGTCAGGAATAAAAATACTGATTTAAATTTATTTTATTTTATTTAGCTACGTAAAAAATAAAATAATATGTGCATGTATAAAAAAATAAATTTATTTTATTGGTTTATCCACTGACGCCAGAGTAAAAAATAACAATATTGATTTAAATTTATTTTATTTTAGCTACGTGTTTGAAGTATTCATAGTCGAATATTCATCGACGCCAGAGTCAGGAATATTATAAGCAAATCATCATAGTATAAACCAACAAACTTCTAGTAATTTAAAACAAAATCAACAATACAGCCTGCCACAGGCAGGACGTTTAAGGAGTGATAATCTCTTTCCTTTCACGTAATCAGTCCCGTATCATAGAATCTTTGTTGACCAGTTAGGGTTCCTAATGACCATAATACTAAGTGGCGACTCTTTATACTAGACATTTCCCATCTAAGAACAAGATGCTAAAAATCTGTTCTTTTCATTTAATTTTCTAAGGCCGTCATGATGCCGGGTGCGGCACAAACCAAAGTTATTAAATGAGCCTGGGATCTCTTTATACTATACATTTTCCATCTAAGAACAAGATGCTAAAAATCTGTTCTTTTCATTTAATTTTCTAAGGCCGTCATGATGTCGGGTGCGGCATAAACCAAAGTTATTAAATGAGTCTGGGATGTATAATTATAAAATCACCTTCGATACTAGCATGTATAGTTATGAGATGATTCGAACGGGACCATATATGCACAAGTAACCAATATAGCTGAAAAGTTTCACAAAAACCCTTAATTACAAGTTTTTTTCCTTTAAAATTGGTGAATTAAATGAAGATTTCAAATAACATAACTTGGAAAGAATGAACACCTGCAAGGTGATTTCTTTCTATTGAGTTTAGCATTGATGATAGAGAAAAGAAATCCTTCAAACTGTATTTTGTATGTTTACAGAATTTGTAAACATGATTACTTAGAAGAAGATCCGAATGGAACTATGCAGATCAAGATTGTAGTCTCTAGGCGTGTCCATGCAAGAACTGAAGTGGTTAATGTGATTATCACCAATAGTTTTGGATTACATAAAGACACATGTCCAGAATGATAATGATCTTTGCATAACGGGTTTAGGGTTTTATAGGCTGTGAAAGGTTAACATTGATAATGATAATGTGACCAATCTTTAAAGGACATGTGACTATAAGACATGCCATCATTTAATGCACCTAGGGGTGAAGTATTGATTAGGGGGCGTGTCTACTTAGTCCGGGGCTTGAGTTAAAAAAAGAAAAGAAATAAATAGAACTACATGGAACTAGAAGAGAAAAGGCACAAGACTAGCATTCAAGGGAGACTTGAACACCCTCTCCATCGTCTTATACCTCCAAATATCCCAAGGCTAGTAATTAACTATAAATATTAAAACAAGGTCCTTAAAAGGCTTTATAAAGTTAAAATATTCTTTGAGTTTGATATGAAATTAGGTTTTTGGTAGATATAGATCGTTGTAATAGATAGATATAAAACAACATTCACAATGTCATTTGGCCATTACAAATAAACGTAATGCCTTTTGGATTAAAAAATGCTTCTTTTGAGTTCAAGTGAATCATGCATGGAATCTACAATCTTTATTCAGGATTTATCATAGTTTATATTGATAATGTTTTAATTTTCTCTTGTCTCTAAATCAGCACTTCAAACATCTCAATACATTCTTCCAATGCCACAGAAAAGGTAGGCCTAGCTGCATCATTTAAAAAGAAGATAGGGCTATCCAATTTGCTGATATGTTTCCAAATGAAATCAAGGACAATAACATAACTACAAAGATTTCTTAGATGCCTTAATTATACACAAGATTTTTATAAAAAATATAGCCCATGATTGTAAGCCTTTATTTCAAAGGCTTAAAATAGAACCTGCAAAATGGAACCATGAACACACTGTTGTAGTGAAAAAGATCAAGACCAAAGCTAAAGAGTTTCCTTGTCTTTCTATTGCCAATCCTAGTGCTTTGGAAATTATTGAGACAAATGTCTCGGAACTAGGTTAAGGTGGAATACTAAAACAAAGGATTTATGATAAAAAAAAAAACAAGTTGTAAGATTCAGGAGTGGACTTTCAAGCCCAACAAAACTATTCCATGATTCAAAAAGAAACCATATCAATAGTTTTGTGTATCTCTAAATTTAAAAGTGATCTTATCAACTAAAAAGTCTTATTAAGAACTTATTGCAAATCTACAAAAAAAAAAAATCCTATTAAAGGACGTAATAAATATTGCCTCCAAACAAATATTCACTAGATGACAAGAAATTCTCTCTTTATTTGATTTTGATATAGAATATATCAAAGGAGAAAATAATTTTCTTCATAATTTTCTAACTAGAAATTCTTGCAGGGATTGCAAACTAAAGGCAATTTAGAGGTCTTCATAAATCAAAAGATCCAGTCCTCGTCGTATCAGAGGAACATCTCAGTCTATTCTAATAAAGAAAAAGACTCTAAACTATCCAAAGAAAATTTATACCTTTTCCTTCCACAAAATATTTTTAGCATTTGTGATTAAAAAATCTTTGATTCCATCTTCAACTCCACAAGAGGTGATAACATTGCTCTTATCAAAGCACTTTCACCCTTTACATGATAAATGGGAGCTATTTATTACAAAGAGTTCTTATTAGAGACAAGATCGACCTTTCTTCAAAAAGTTCTCAAAAATAAAAAAGATCGAGCTTGTTCTAATCTTATAATTAAAGGAATTATTACTCCCGATAAATGGGGCCCTAATCCTCATTCCTTTATATTTCTTACTATCGACTTTCCCCAAAAACTTACATTTACTTTGACTACATCAATGTATGAGAAGGAGCCTTAACATATGATAACATTGTTGGTAAGCATAGTTGGTTCATCCAGTTCTAACTATCTCATAAATCTCAAGTCTTTCTAAAATGCTTTCGAAGTTGGTATAATAAATGGGAAATCTTTCCAATCCAAATGCCAATTTCCATGAAACCTTATTTGAAGAATTTTCTTCAGACTAATAAGTCTATTTTAAAACCTTTAAGTTTTGTGAGCCACTTCCAAGTCCCTAGGATAGTCAAACGGGATCATCAATTATCAGATTAAGAAGAAGAAAAGATTGGTTTCACATCAATACCTTAATCCTTATGAGGAGAACATTTGTCAAATGGTGGGATAAATTCAATTTTTTAGATGAACTGTGTTGCGAGGTGACATCAGACTGACATGCTAAAGTGCCTTCTAAGAAGTATTGTTGTTGAGAAAGGAAATGAGTTTGGGTTTAATCATAAGATTATGATTGAGGTTCAAGAGTCATCACCTAATATTATGGTTACTAGGAACCTAAGATCTGCGAGTCTGGGTAAGGAACTTGTTGTGTAAGGGAAAAACGCATCACCCCCAGTGCACCCTACCTAAGGTAGCAACATTGTTATTTGACTGTTTTTTTAAGTTAGGTTTCTATTCATTGGTCTTTTTCTAAGGCCTAAGGCAGACATCCTTTCGTGAGAGAGTCTCTACCCCATCGGGTTTAATCCTAACAATTCTAAAGTCCAAATTTAGCATCACATTTATTTTTCACTTTGTAACTTTAATACCCAAGAGTATACTATATTATATACTTTTACACACCCAAATATTAAAGTCTATATCTAAACCCTAATATAAAATAAACCAAATGATTGGTGAAGGGTTTTTGATATTTTGGTCGAACCCTAACGGATAATCATAAACTGGGTATGATATCCATTTTAAATATCAGATCTGTATCTTACAGTATAAATATACATCCAATATTATGCAAAATTGGTAGAAAAGCACGTGAGAAAATCACAATTTTTTTAAAAAGAATTTTGATTTTTTTTGTTTTTTTAATAATACATAATTTTATTATATTATATAATTATTAAATATATTGGGTTCGACATCACAACTATATGGGTCGAGCCTCTATTAGAACGAATTGACCCAACAGATCTTTTTAGGAGGTGGGCTAAACCCAGCCCATCCACCTGGGCTAGGCCAAATTAGGTTTGGCCCAACTAAAGAGTAATAAGAGGAAGAAGAAGCATTCAGAGGAGAGAGGGAAGTCAGCGGTGGCTCTTAGTGGCTAGCTGGTGGTTGTGCTATCTATTTATGGTGAAGTTGATGGTAGACAAGCTGGTGGTGGTGACAGTTGGTGGTTGGGATGGCGGGGAGAGAAAGGGAGAGAAAATAAAATGGCGGAAACCGAAGAGAAGGGCTAAGTTTTTTCAATTTTTGCACCCGATTTTCTTCATGTTCAGGCCATGAAATCCACTCCTATTTATAGGGAGTGGAAAAGGGCAATCTTGTTTTCACTGGTTAAAACTTTCAGCCCTTGATTCAGCTAGGAAAAATCACAACTGTTGGCTCAAAGTAGGCACTATGAACTGTCAAATTTGACAGTTAAAGACTGCCTGAGTTGGCCTTTTTCAGCTAGCGCCATGACCGTTGTGGCGTCAATCGGCTAAAAAGGACCATATCGGGGTGTAGAAGGATGTCAAATGATCATTTCGGGTAAATTTTATCAAATTTGGTGAATGGTAAAGACATTAAATGCACATGCAAAGTAGTCTCTTAGTTGTCTTTTCAAAGAAAAATTGAAGAAGAAGATGAACAATAACTAAAATGACATTGTTTTGGTAACGTTCAATATGGTCCTTCGATTCTGCTTTCGTTCAATTACATCCCTGATTGACTTCAAACTTTCAATGTGTAATTTAGCCCCTGACTAACTTCAATTTCAGTCCCATATTTGAGCGTCTTTTTCATTTTAGGTCTTGGTTGCGGATTTATGCAAATTAACCATCAATTGACCATTAAACTTTCAATTCTTCAATTTCACCCCTGATTCCAATCAATTGGATCCTCATAGTTCCGTGTCTTTTGCAGATTAGTCTTTGGCTGTGAATTTTTTCAATTTAACATCTAATTGACCCCCAAAATCCAATCAATTGACTTGGTAAAAATTAAATTTGATCTTTTAAAATTTCAATCTTCTTAATTAAGCTCAAATTGGGCTCCAAAACTTAATTTTTCACCAATTAAGCCCTTAATAAAATTAATTTGACCTTTTAAAGTATAATTAAGTTGTTGCACCTAAATAAATCATTTAATCAGACCCAAACTTAATTCTTACACATAATTAAACTTTAATTCGGCTTATGGTTAAATCAAATTGTCCTATTATAAATTTAATTATATTTTTGGACTTAATTTTTATGCAGATTTGTCCAATAATGATTTAATTTGACATTGAATTTACAGTGTTTTTTCAGTTTTGGGTATAATGAGATACAATTAGGCTTCGAAGTTCATCCAAAATTGCAGCTTAATTTTTCTATATGTTTGAAATCCTCCTCGTCCTACTTTCTCCACATTGCGAGCTTTTATTTTATTTTTATTTTGTAAGAAAAGGAATTGAATTTGAGGAATAATCCAAAAATGAGTTATGATAAACTATATGTTTTTGGTAAAGAACATCAATCTTCTCCACGAAGATCAAGATCTCTAGTTTTGAAGGAGATTTTTAAAGGCCTTCTCTCTTCGTCTTTGAAGCAAGAGCTCAAGAATCTCTTCTTGAAGCCTTCAATGAAATAAATAATCATAGTTTATACTAAGACTCTCATGATCCTTTAGAAGATGACAATGACATCATAGATGAGCTAACCACCCACCTCAGGCATAGTTGATGCCTTGTCAGGCTTTACTAATCTTATCAAGATTAAATGCTTATTGTCCCTTTATTATAATTTCCAAATACATGTGTTTCCTAAGCATGTGATGGAATCTTTTGTTTTTTTATAAGATTTTTTACCACTTATTTAGGCCTTATCTTTTTCGTATAGGTATTTTAGCCATTTGTTTAGGCCTTATCTTTCAACCAACTAGTTTGAGTGTTGTTTTAATTTCATAGCCTTTATAAGGACTTCTCTAGTTTGAAATAAAGAATCGAAGAATTTCTAGAATTCTCTTCTTTTTAAATAACTAAATATTTCTTTGAGAAGCCTTCAGCATTTAAATTTGTAATCATGAAGTCTTTTATGTAAGTTAAATCTTTCTTCGGTTTTAATACTCTTTAGCCTTAATACTTATTAATCCTCACAGTTTTTCTTGGTATCAGAGCCTTGTGGTTATAAGTATTATATCCTAGATTCTAAAAAAAATATCTAATTAAAAAAAAAATAGAGTCAACCCAGGTTAACCTTTCAAACCCGTGACTTAGGTCATAATATTGAGATAACTCTATAGAAAATAAAAAAAAAATCATGAAGCCCAATCCTCAATCAACCCAATATTAAATAATGAAATTGAAAAAAAATCAATTTTAATTAAGAATTTAAAAAAAAGATCAAAGTTAACCCAGGCTAACTTTCCAAACTCATGACTTGGGTCATGAGGCTGAAATTATCTCATAAAAGGCAAACAAAAAAAAATTATGAAACTCAATTCTCAATAAATCCAATGATGAGGGATAAAATTGAAGAAAAATCAACAAAAAATGATCCAAAACAAATAACAATAAAAAGAATGAGGAATAAATTTTACATAAAACTAAAATGACAAGACCATTTGCTATTTTGGAGAGAATGGGCGTGGAAACCAAGGGGAGATGAGAGAAAAGAGATAGGAGAAGGAAAAAAAATGAGCCAACATGTGCGAAACCACCACGATGGCCTTGCCATGACGCTTAAAATCAACAAAAAATGATCCAAAACAAATAACAATAAAAAGAATGAGGAATAAATTTTACATAAAACTAAAATGACAAGATCATTTGCTATTTTGGAGAGAATGGGTGTGGAAACCAAGGGGAGATGAGAGAAAAGAGATAGGAGAAGAAAAAAAATGAGCCAACATGTGCGAAACCACCACGATGGCCTCGCCATGACGCTTCTATCTCCACCAATGATTGTGACAATTAGACATTGGAGTAAGTCGCACACATCACCCAAGCACAATGAATCTTAATTTTTATTAATATTTTTTGTGCGAGTCACCTAACTAGACTCTATAATTGAACGGGTGATGGTGAACAATATTTCCTAAAATCTTTTAATTTTTTTAATTAATAATTCTTAATTTAATGTTAAAGGTAAAAACAAAAAATAATACAAAATATATGGGGCACAACATGGACCGAAGCATGTCCAGGGAAGTATAGCCATGTGCACCAAGTATAAACTATCACATCATATTAACAACGGGTTCTATGCAACATTCACATGGTATATTGCACACCTATCATCATCTTGATGTTTTAATTTTTTTATTTAATTTTTTATATATATATTTTCAGATGTTTTAATGGTTTGATATCAAAAATAATTTTTTTAAAAAAAAATATTATTTTAATATATATTTTAAATCATAACCATTACCATAATAACATACCAAAAATTCTCACCAAATTTTTTTTTTTGTAATCATTAACACACTGTTTTCATAAAATTTCAACAGGACAATTCTACTCCTTAATTACCAATAAAAAGACTTTGGCAATAGCTCAGCTCTCCACAAAGAAGATCAAGCTTTTTTGTTTGTTTTTTTAATTAATCTTATTAAAAAAAAATTCTATTTAATTATCACACTTTTATTACACAGATTCTAGATTTGACGGGTTAACTTGTTTTTAACTTGTTTTGGCAAATTAACCTAATTGATTCAGATTTATTTCTTTTTTTAAGTGGTTTTTTCTTTTAATTTCATTTTTTTAATATCGATTTGATTGAGAATTAAAGTTCATGATTTGTTTTGTTTACTTTTCATTAGATTATCGTGATCTCACGAGGAGATTTTATTATACCCCTCCTTGTAAAGCATTATTCATTATAATATTGTTTTGCCTTGTTGTTTTTTTCTTTTCAATTAATCTTTTTTTGTTTAATTTTTTTTGTAATATTAATTTTTTTTCTATATAGTTATCATACTTTCATGACACAGTCTTGCAGCTAGACTCATATTCAACGCTTTCGAGTCTGGTGTTGCAGCCAGACCCAAAGCTCTTGGACCTGGCGTTGCAAGCAGATTCACTTAAACTTGAGTCATGCAAGTTTAATATTATTATTTATATTATAAATATTACTATTGATATTATAATTAATATTATAAATATTAATTTTAGGTTAGGCGTTACAGCTAAACCGAAAGCTCTTGAGTCTAGCTTTGTAGATAGACTTTACGCTCATTAATCTTAATTTTTTAATATTTTTTATATCAAAAAAA
>Ga0325405_1005289_pt1 | contig 13126 bp, 4 predicted proteins | sample PopdelMetagenome_21_FD_205663 | JGI IMG/M metagenome (GOLD analysis project Ga0325405, IMG submission 205663) | Populus deltoides microbial communities from Bellville, Georgia, United States - Xylem-Control-R2 | ecosystem: Host-associated > Plants > Phyllosphere > Stem > Wood/Secondary xylem... | reverse complement strand
GATATTTGATTTCATGTCATCTGAACCACAATATTTTTTTTAAATATCACAATTCTAATTCTGAACCGCGACAATTATAATTTATATCGCAATTCACAGCTACAATATTTAGTCAAATGACACAGCTCTGAAATGCTTTAAACTGCAACATCTTCAAACTGCTATTTCACCCAAAAAAAAATCTCATCATGTTTTAATTTAATATTTATTTGTATTTTAGGTAATAATTACCCAATTTATCGCAAAAGCTAAGTCTCAAGCTTTCGGCCGAGGTGGTGGATACATCATTGCAAGAAACAAGACTCAAATAAATTATTATTCTTTTGCTTGGTTGTACAAGGGCCAACGTCAATTGAACCTCGACCAATGGACACGCTTTTTCCCCAAGCCAATTTGAGTGAAGCAGGTAATAGGTTAATGTTGCCAAAACCTAAATCCTTTCCCGTGGATTTTCTACAGCAACTCTTAAAGCAACCATTAAAGCAAAATCCCAAGTTTAGTGAAGAAAGAACCACTCCCTCACCTTTGTTCCAAAATGGCATCGAATTGATTGATAACTTAGCAGACTAAATGCCTAGTCAAGTTCTTGCAGGATTCAACATCCCACACGCGAGCATCAGGCGAACGAAAATCTTTACATGGACCCATAGCATTTTCTATTTTCAAGTATAATTTTAATTGATTGTGCGGCTAGTTAGCTTGGTCCAACTACGCCAGACTCGTGAGTTCATCTCCTACGGATTATCAGGCTACTGTTCTTTCCTAGAACATCTCGCAATTTATGAAACACGAGAGGCTATGACCATAGGGGCAATGGGATGGTGTCATAATGTATAGAAACAATAAGAAACCCAAAAGGAAGAAAACAGACAAGGAATTTCAGATGCAATTAGTTTGCTCATCAAGTCGCTAGGTAATGGACCAAGAGACCAAACATAAAATGGCACCCATGCATGATAAGAGAGACTGGGAGGAAGAATTACCACCTGATGGCTGATGTAATCCAGCCACTGGAGCAAAAAAGTTACCGAGGTAACTTACAAAAGTCCAAGCTGGTAAAGGTAACATTTACATAAGTCATGTAAATCAGGTGAACCAGCCAGCTCAGTAGTTGTGAATGGGACCTGATTTCCATGTTCCAACAATGCCCGAAACTGATCCGTCTAACACATTTACTGGCGCACGACAAAAATAGTGCCTTGTTATCTAACTAGTGGAGTTCCGGCTTTCCACATGCATTCCATCCATTCTGCAAAGAAGTCGCCAAGAGAAGCATTTCAGAATTCATCAATTACCCTTGTGAAATGCCAAAATCAACATGCAGGAACTAGAGAAAAGAGCAGACAATGACATAAACTCGTGATGACATGGGGCTCCACATGAGAATTTTTGGAGGGGGAAGGGACAAAAATTGGCAATTGTTTTCTCTTGATCTTGATGCTTTCACACCACTCTATTGGAAACACAAGCTTAAATATTTGCAGACATGCAAGTGTGCAGCTCACTGAATAAGACTAAGCTATGGCTATGGAGGTACGCAAAAGGAAGTGGGTCCAACACGGAAAGAAGTTGCTAAAAAAAGGTGGGACCTAACTCATAATCCAGTGTAATAGACAATCTCACACAGCACGTGAACTCCCCTTCAACTTCTGATGATTGACTGAATTTAAGTCCATTTAGGGCTCACCTCTAACAGGGTATAATGGGTGTTTTATTTTTCTTTTTTCATTTTTGAAAAGGAAAAATTAGAATTCGTGAGCAAAGATTGAAAATTAACACATGCATGGGCCTAATAATATTTGCATAAACTAAAAGGATAATTGGAAGGCACAATGTTTCTATGTTGTGAGTGCTTACCCAAAACAAACAATTTTTTTAGCCTGCCCTTTTCTCTGAAAAATGTGTCAAGAAGTGCCAATAAACTGAGACATCACAGCTCATTTAGACTTCAATGTAGCCCTAAGTTTTCTCAACTCTTGCTCTTGTTGCTGGGAAAAAAATAATCAAAATGCCCATTTCAAAAAAGTAAACAAAAATCTTTTTTTCAGCATTCTTGTTGATATTAAAAAAACATAAGAGATAACTAAATCCCGAGACATAGTTAAATTAATTATAGAGACCTGGCGTAGCTTTCTCAAAGCTAGATCTGATCTATCTTGCAGTAGGCACCATTCCATTGCCAAATCATACTCAAGTGTATTGGGCTGAGAACAATGTGAAGTAGATACTGCTTCTTTCTGTGCATAAGAACATCTTTTAATCACAGCAATGGGAAGAAAAAAGGAAGGAGGGAAGCGACATGACAAGTTTATACACTTGAACATTGCCTGTAGTGTGTGCAAGCATGGTTAGAGCAAGAATAAAATTTACCATCTCACGCTGCATGTGGATTCTAAGTTTATTGATAGTGAGATGACCAAAAAAGGTTGATTGCTTTCCTGGGAAACAAGGAGCAGCAATGCTACCAACCAGAGGCCTGTAAATATGAACATGAATAGAAGAATAAGTGGGAAGATAAAAAGTATAAACTGTCAAATAACAAGCAAACTAAAAGTTTACAGAGCAGATATCAAAAATAACAACAGACTTGATGCATAACAAATTATGGATTTTAGCCCATAACTGTCAAAATAAGTGCTTTACATGTCCAGAAGGCCAGGGCAAGCATTGCATACATCCAGAAACAATTAAAAGAAAAAAAATCCCGGGCACTCCAATGCCAACAAATATAAGCTAACACTACCATGTTAACCAGTGGGGAACACTGCAGACTGAGCAGCAGAGGGGCATTACTATTGATAAAACTGGTGAGGCTTTGACTGGAATTTCTACTGGTAAAGTAGAACCACTAAGCAGGAAATATTTAATTGATGTGCACCAGTGCTGAAAGAGGGAGAAAACATACCTCCCATTTGATAGCATTAAGCAAATTTCGTCTAATTTTGCAACTGCCATCTCAGCTACTTCCCTTTTTTGGAATATAACAAAAGCCTGACCTAGAGCATAAACAACTAACAAAATCAAAATCTAGTAACAGGTGATTCTTCGTATGGCAGAATAGGGGGTGTCCAGATTCCCTACCCCCACCCACACATTGACACAAAAAAGAAATGAAAAGAAAAAACATTGCCCTTAATTAAAAAATTTATGATATTTAACTAGTAATTAGCCACTTTCATTTGTACCAGAGTGAGGGCTGGAACGTGCAGTCCTTTGAATCATCTTCGCAGTGCAACTTTGCTTGAAGGCTTGCCAAATGAGATCCTGATCCAGGGCAAGGAAATTATGAGCCTCAATGCATTCTCAAGGTACTGTAACAAGAAGAAACCACTACTTGGAACATGACAGAAAATAGCATAGCAAGCATAGAACCTAGAAACAAAGGCCAAGACTGAAAGAGAAGGGGGGGGGGGTTGAAATATCCACTTTACTGTAGGAAAACTGCACAAGAAGTGTTTTACTACAGCATGATTGTGATGTGAAACAGAAAGGGATGGAAGAGGATAAGCTAGTAAAGAAAATGAATTTTAGAATCAGAATCACCTCTACTTCTGCTGAAGTATAAGACGGATCCAAATTCTGTAGCAGGACAAGAGTTCCTTGCTCATGAGCAGTTTGCATTGTTTCTTCCCATGACTGGTAAGAATATACAAGGCGATTAAAAAATTATTATAGCGTGTCCCATTTTGACTTATTTTTTATCAAATCAATATTCTACAATAGCATCTAGCTTAAAAATCACTCTTTGCTTTATTGGTTGGGCCTCCCAACTAGTCTACCTCTGGGGCTAGAGCCTCCCTATATATGATGCCCATTCAACTACAGGCTAAGCAAGTGGCCAACAATAGATTTTTTTTGTGGTCAGTGGGCATTGAATTCTAAACCTTTAAAGAGTATTGACAGACATTGGTTAAATCACATTGGTTTAGTGGTCCTTCAATAAAGAAAGCAAAATATCAACAATAAAAATGTAGGGATCGTAAAATCACTTGAAATCAGGAGCAGAAACAAATTTGAGAAAGAATACTCACAAGTCCCCGAAACCACTTGCTTCTATCCTGTCAACATATCAATAACAAAGATGTAAGTACTAAATCTAACTTTCACCACAGGTTACTCATCAAGAACAACAAAGCAGGCACTATAAGAGGTCAATGACCACAATCAAAAGCAGGGAATGCAAGACATCAGTGAGCTGAAAATGAAGGAGATACAGGAAACCAATGAGGCTTGAGCACATCGTTCCTTTTGCTGCAATCCAAATCTCAAACATATATAGCACATATTTTTTCCAGAATTCACCCTTTCTTTTCTATAACACACTACAGTAGTCTGTTACACTCCAAAAAATTATAGTTGGCACCATGCAGAAGCTACTCAAGGCAATCTGGGATCGGCTATTTAGGTTTTTTTTCTGTAACTGTATTACTTTAGAAATTTTATTATTGTTTAAGAAGTTTGTTATTTAACTTGTTAATTAAACAGTAAACCATAGAAAGTTTTATTTCTTTCCCACTCTCTTTAGAACTGTTCTACAGTTGGTACCTATGAAAAACCTTAAGCTGTATTTTAAGGACAACTATTTATGATAATGAATTGAGAATCAGATTCAACTCTCAAGTGTATTTCAGAGTGTTGAAGAAAACTCCTTGTGTTCAAGGGGTAGGTTCCTATTGTTCGTCTTCCATCTTTTCTCAGTTCAGCATTAGTACTCTTATCCTTCTAGCTCTTCACTTAAGTCAAAAAGGCATTATTTTTGCTTAATAGAAGCATCGATGCTAAGTAAATGGATGTACAACATTAAAGTTATTTAACAACAGACCTTGATAAATAAAGGGAAAAAAAGGACTTCTGGCAATGCAACTTACAGCTGCTGGCCTTCGAGTGGGTTCCTGTATTTTATAGGTAGTTTTACTGCCCTCCTCTGAAGGCTGTCTTAGAGATGCTTCAGGAAACTTGCCATTAGCTAGCTTCTCATCAGGCTTTGGCTTCTCGGAAAGTGCATTTTTGGTCTCCTGGGGATCTTTAGTAAGGTTAGGCCTTGATTTATCTTCAGCAGCAGGGGTTATTTGAGCCACAGCCTTGGAACTAATGTCATTGGAATCATGTCTTAATTTCTGTGTGTTTTTCACCTTGTTATCATAAGATGCTTTTGCCGAGTCATCAAGCTTTGCTTTCTTACATGATCTGTCATCCAAGTCACCAGAAGCCTTGGCAACTTTCAATTTCTCTTCAACTAAAACCTGATCAACAAAGACATTACCAACTTTATTGTCACTCTCGCCAACATCATCTTTAGATCTTGAAGAGATGTCAATCAATATGCTTTCCTTCTTATTATCTTTAGTAATTTCACCTAACCCTGCGCCTAAATTAGATACAGAACTTTCTATTAGTGAAGATTTGTTCTTGACCAATGAAGGTTATACGTGTCTGAAATTTCCCAGTCTCGCCAAAAATATCTACCTGCCTTTCATTGGTTTTAGCTACTTCATCAAACTGTACACCTGAACTAGAAGCAGCTTTCTCTCCAAGATAAGATTCTTTCTTGGCCAAAATCCTTGTGTCATCAGTAACCACAGCATTTCCACTGACTTCTTTCTTGTTCGAATCAAGTTTTGGAACACCACTGGAATTCTGATTACCAACTCTGTTCAATAAGAACTTCACTGCAACAATTGAAGACACAGCAAACATACAGGAATGTAATGATAAAGTCTTAATCAATTTATAAAAGAATAGTACAGGAGTACTGAAGGCAAAAAAACACATACCTTCAATCCCAGCAATTTTTTCATCTATCTTATCCAAGATCCTACAGTTCCCAACATCAAATGCACGGTAAAAAACAAAGTCAGCCTCTTGAAGTTCTTCATCTGATGGTAGTGGATTTCTACTATCCTTTGAACTGCATACCACATTGCATTTTCCAGCAATTGCTTCCTGATTTGATGCATGAGAAATTAACCTGACTAGAACAAGCACCTTGAAAGCACCAACTATGTTTCCAATGCAAAAAAATTGAATTTGAAGTCCAGGACGAAAATTTCCTAAATTTCAGTAAAAGATAAACAGAAAACACCCAAGACAATGTTTCAAGGTGCTAAGAAATACACTGTTTCATTTCTATTCAAAAGCATTACATTTTGCATGTATGATTGTCAGTGGACATCTTACTATGCCAGAAGGGCCTATTGAAGATTTGGCTACAAATTAAGAATGAAATAGATGTAATTAAAAGTGTAGGAAATATTGAAAACAATACATTAAATTTTAAGAATGGATGACCTTATTTTCCTTGACAAGAACCCTAAGTAAAACAATCCAGAGAAAAAAATGGAGGACTGCTATAAGCCCAACATAATCAAAGAAACGAATTAAAAAAGGGAAAAAAACCTCATCGTGCCTTCTCTCCCCTCAATGTGAGATCAGGCAAGGCCCCTCAAAGATGTTATGTCCAAATTCTACTTCATGTGTCAAATATAATGGAAGGTCTGAGGAACATAGGGCCCAAACATTAAAACAAAAATTGAGCATGTCTTTGCAAATATAGAACCCTCTAGTTTTCTCTTGTTTTCTCCATGAAACCTATTCTCCTTTTAGCACTTACGAGGTAACTAGATGAGTATGATGTTATGAAAGTGCTTCATGTAGAACTTCAACATGCAGCATATATTTATGTACGTTTGACCAAACATGGACATTATTCCAATATCAATTGTGTCACAAAATTTATACTAAGCTTCTCCACTCCCCATTGAAATTTATAAACCATCCAAACCATATGTCATTACAGTCATATAACAAGTCACTACCGAAGACAAGCCAAAATTATATTAAAAAAAGGTATAATCTAAAATGATTACCAAAGGATTAACATTTGCGTTGCCTACACCTTCACCAGAGGCCAAAAACAATTCATTCTTGAGAGTCTTCTCATCTCCAAGATAATTTGAAATCTCATGAGGACGGAAAAACCATAGAACCTTCACTTTCTTTGTCTTGTCAGCATTCTCCCATATCTTTATGAGCTTACCAATATAAGGCTCTGGCTCACCTTCCTTGTACATATAAACAGAATCGTAAAGAGTATAGTCCACACCATCGTAAAAGAAAGATTCATAAAACTGTACATCTTTCTTTTTCCCACCAACTCCTCTCTTTTTACACCACTTGAATTCAATGCAGTCAACTTTCTCTGCTTCTACCATACTCAGATAACAGGCTATTCCAAATTGTTGTGTTCAGTAAAACATGTAGAATCAAGCTGGTAAAAAAAAACAGAAAAGAGGAAAAACATTTCAAAAATAAGCAAGGAAGCTAGAGCCATATCAGAAGATAGCTACAGTATTTTAAAACAGAGTCATGAGGACAGCCATACGTAAGAACACTTCAATCATTTCTAAACAGTGTGTAAACACCAATTAACGACATTGATAAACATACATGTTCTTCGAGAAAGTTCAAGCTCTAAGAGGACATCTAAATGTAACACTTTCTGTTGGAAACACATTAGCATTTCCAATCCACAGGTAACTTATTCATCAAGATTCACCATGCATAATTAGTTTTCCCTGCAATTACGCATTAATTTGCCGGTTAGCTTGTCTAACTTAAACTCTAAGCATTCTGACAAAAAAAAAACCCTGGGACAAACATTACACCACATAATCCGACAGTGCAGGGACACAACATTACAGTTTGAACTGTACGCCGTTAGTCCCTTAACTATTAAATTCCATTCAAGAATATCGCCACGGTGCGGCAATTTTGGGGGGTAAAACAACCCCTCCCTGATTTTCCAAAATCAATTTTTAGGTTTCCCCCCTCTTTTTGGTGAAATGAAATGCTGCTGTGGTATAATAACAACATCGCAAGAAAAAACCTCAAGAGCCGATATGTTTCAAATTATTAGAGACTAAAAACTAATTCCATAATGGCATACCGATGCCACAGTAATTCTCTGTATTTATGCATAATTAAACAAAATTGACACCGCGAAAAAAAAATTATGCAAAATAACACTGCATTCATGCATGTCACCCGAAAATAAAGTAAACAGCAGCTCCTTCCATGAAAAATAAAAATAGAAAATTGTCGACTAAATTAAATTCAAATAATATAATATAAAAAAACAGCTCAAAAACATACTGTGTACTTTCTCGGACTTCGATTACGTGATCATCAAAAGAATTTCAAAAGGAAACAGAACCTGAGTCCAGTTGTGTATTATAGGTTCTCGGGAAAGCAAACGGTGCTGTTTAGTGCACGGAGTAATGCGTCTGCTCGCTCACAACTGCAATGGTGGTGACAAATGAGAATAGTAAATCGCCGGGGAAAAACTCGAAGAAGAAGAAGAGATAGCGAGTGGGTTTTTGTTCTGTGAAAACCCTAGCGAAAGCCCGCTCAATTTATCTGCGTTTTTTTCATCTTTCTTTCTTTCTTTTTAATTCTAATTTGTTGATTTGATTTGAATGTGGCTCAGGGCATACGGGTAATTGAAAATTTTACATAATTTATGTTTTTCTCCCTGCATTTTAGTAATGTTTCACTTAGGCCCCGTTTAAAACTAATTTTTATAAAAAAAAATAGTTTCCTATAAAATAGATTATTTTTTTATTCAATAGTAGTGTAATGAAAAATAAATTAGAAAATATTTTTTAATATTTAGTTATATTATGAAAAATAAGCTGAAAAATATCTTATTAATGTTTTATTTTTTTTAAGTTTATTAAAATAATAAGGAACAAATCTTACAAATTAAAAAGTTGAATAAAAATGAAATTGAAAAAAATCTAATTTTATAAATTATCTCAAATAAAATAAATAATAATCAAGATAATAGAGATTAAATCTAACAAATAAAAAAATTAAAAGATAATGAAATTAAAATAATAATAATTACAATTTCATAAATTATTTCAAATAAAATAAGTATCAATCAAAAGAATGAGGACCAAATTTGATAGATAAAAAATTTCAATTAAAAAAATAATAAGAGAAAAGCAAATAACAATCATAAAAATAAGAATCAAAGTTAATATAAAAATCAAATCAAATCAAATTTTAAGGGATAAAATTAAAAAAAAATCAAACAAAATATATATTAATTAAAAGTTTGAGGACCAAATTTAATATAATCAGCAAATAATATGATATTTCTAAATTTTTCACAACTTCTAAAAAGTGATTTCCGTCCAAAATAAAAGAAAAACACTATTCTAGAAATCAAGCTAAATTTTCTTTTGACTGGAAAGTATTTTCTGTTGACTAACTTTTTTAATGACAAATAAACACAGGAAAGTTTAGAAAGTGATTTCCAGAAAACCACTTTTCGAACAAACAAACACCCATTTAGATTTCTATAGGATTTAAAAAAGTTTTCATATAAAAATTCTATTTGATATTTAATTTTTTTGAATGTTTTTTAAAATATTTTTTATTTAAAAATATATTAAAATATTATTTTTTATTTTTTAAAATTTATTTTTAATATTGATATATCAAAATTATCTGAAAAGCTATTTCTTTATTTTTTTAAATATTATTTTTTTATTTTTTAAAATTTATTTTTTAATGGACCCTACTATTAAATGAGTTTTGAACTCAGTTTATGGGAAGCTATTTTTACATGTTTTTGCTATATTTTTCCTCTGTTTTTCATTAAGCTGTGTTTAATTATTGTTAAATTTGCTACAAAAACCAAAATAACAAAAAATCAATGCTGTATAGTTTTTGTATAAGTTAAAAATTTGCCAAGATCAAAGATTTTATATCTGTAAATTATAAATATATGTATATATATATATATATTTTAATTCTCACCAATTATTTATATAATTTGATCCATATCTTGATTTTGTTTCTAAAATTTTTTTTTATTGATGTGGTTTCATGTTCACAGTCCTATTAAAACTAGAGGTCTTCCTATATAGACCGTGTTTGTGATGGTATTGCAGTAAGTTTAATAGAACAATAAAATCGATATTGTAATTCACATGATTGTTTCTTAAAATATATTAATAATAAAATGCATATTAATGTAACTGTAAAATAAAAAATTAATACTTATACTTTTAGATCATTTTATTACCGCCATCAATTTCAACCATTGTTTTAACCAAACATTTTGGACATGCTTTTTATTGAACAATAACTTCAACCATAATTTTAATCAAACACATATTTTAATCAAAACAACAATAACTAAAAGTGATTTTTCTAAACTTATTTTTTTCATACTACAATTACAAAAGCTACCGCAATACCAAACACACTAAATTAGATTAAGAAGAAAACAAATTGTTATAGTGAGTTTATTTTACAGTATATGTTGGGTTTCCTGAAACACATATAAGCAGCGAAAATAATAAATTTAAAATTTTTTAAGACTCCAAATGATCATGTTAGACATATCTAGAGTTGTTTAAGGTTTACGCAAAGATTACCTAGAGATCAGTTGTTCTTTGGATATTGAATATTTGTTTCAAGATTGAGTTGTCGAAAACCACAAATCGTTCAAATGTCTGGCCACTAACAATAATCCACACGGACCACTAATGAGAACTCCCAAGCCCTTTTAGAAGATAGAAGTTATTATAACTTAGAGTACTAGTTTTTTTTCTTTTTGTATTTTAAGTGTTTATATACTGTACTTTTTTCACTCTTCTCTACACGTTGGAAATAAAAGGCATAATTTTTTATTTATAAGAAAACCTAAAAAATAATATAAATGATAAAATATCAATTTGCTTCTTAAATAATATCACATATATTATTTTAGGTTAATTTTAGAAACTTATCAAATCAAGTCCTTACTTGATTATTTCTAGGTATATAATTGTAATCTCCTGTATTAATTATATTATAGTATTTAATTTCTAAAATTTATTTACAATCAAGTCACACTTGATTAATGATTCCATTTTAATTCACGACCAATGGTTCTTATGTGTGTAACCCATTAGGTTCCCTAATAAGTTGACCTCAATATAAATTATAATTCTATATAAAATAAGATTAAATAAATTAAACAATTTAATTTATTACCAATTCAATATTTACTTGATTTATATTTGAAGATCAAGTACAATATCTAGCAACATATCATGAATCTCCAAATATTAGGAAAGTCATGAGTGATTTGACTTAACTTTTTAGTGACTAGTTTTTCAGTGTAATTATTATCGCTTTACCAAGAATGTTTCAATTTAAACATTATAGCATGGACTGGAGTGTCTGCTTTGTTAAATCATTTTAGTTCTCAATATTATAGGCATTAATTCTTTAAATACGATTTTGAAACTCTTTTCACATTGGCCAAGAATTTCACAATCAATATTATTTGAAAACAAATATAATATTTTTTTTCTAATTCACCTAGGGTGGTGAATCATCTCTTAGTTACTTAAATACATTCATATAGTTTATGTTATATTTAATATTTGCCAGTTTGTTACTCTTGATTATAACAATGTGTGGTCGGGATCAAAGCATAGCACTCTCTATATAAGATAGTTCAGTAATATCAAGTCTAAGAATAACTTATACGACTATCACGAGAACATTTCCATAGACAGGGTGATCTCCACATAGAATTCTCTTGTGAGTTAGTTTAGTGTCTATGTCATCTAACAAACACTTGCATATCAGTTTCAGGTATCCCTTATACCTCAGTTTATGAGAGCAATTGCTTCATTTCATAAAGGAAAGAACATAATATGCATTAGCATCAACAACTCTAATTAATGTCCACTCTTAATAGAACATTGACTAGGAACATTTAGAAACAAATTGTTCTGAACAATGCTTTGATGCAACAAGAATCTCATAATTATAATAATTTTATAATTTTCTTCGTAAAGTATTTTTGTCCCATGAGTTTGATCTTTACTCTATATTGTTTTGACAAGGGTTTTGGCTTGATATATCGTTTCAATTTGCATGTTATGGGGTTATCGTGATGTTAAAAAAATTTCTCCATATTTTATTGATGTTCCATCTTGTAAGATAAAAGTCAGTTTTGTTGCTTACAAAAAATTAAAACTGCATAGACTAATTTTGATTGTGATAAAAGATACAATTTTTTTTTAATGTTATTCATAAGGTCCCCTTTTACAAAGCTTTGTCAGCATGATTTTTTTTTATTTTTATTTTTGATCTTTTTAGTTTGAAACTTCTGTTTTTTTGGATCAAAACTTTATTTTCATCACTTTTCCTTATGGTTGAAAAAAAAAATAAAGAGTTAGATAAGATAGTGGTGGATAAGATGGACCTGAAATACTTAATAGGGTAGACAATAATTAAACACATGTAAGTATACCTTACATTTACATACTAGACTATAACTTAAATGCATAAAGAACTACAATTATAATGCCTTGTAAATCTCAGCTATAATATGCATGAGAAATGTGTAAATTTATACACACACTCACAATATCATAACGGTAACCCAGTCTCATAATTTCACACTTTCGTCAATATATAATAAAAATACATAATTTTAAATATAAGATAATAAAATTATGATATTTTTCTAGATACATTATTTCTTTAACAAGGACTGAATCGCGTTCCCAAATGCTTCTTTCATCTCAACCTCTTTTTTACCATTTGATCATCTAAATTTAATTAATTTATTTTGAACATTCATCATGTCTCATATGGGCTTTTTAACTCATTCTTTCATTAATTTACATATTCATCACGTCCCTTTTTTCTAGCCACTAATTTATTCATTTAATCAAAACATTAATTTTGTCATTTCATAAATTATACCCTTCAAGTTTCCCTTAAATTTATTTCACTTTAGCCCAAGACATTTATTCCATCCTAACACATTTTATGCTATTTCGGCTTTCCACGTATACATTTATTTAATTTTTGTCAAATAGCCATTTTATGGCTGATTCTTGTTTTTTTCTAGTTTAAAATATTCATTTTGCCCATTCTTGCTCGTTCCTATATTTTTAAAACTCAAATATTTATTATACCCATTCTTGGCTCATTCATAAATTTTTGAAATCTCAATTATTCATATGCCCATTCTTGACTCATTAGTCATTACACCACCTTTTAGTTCAAAATAATCACCAGCTCTATTTGTTTAAAATTTATAGCCCCC
>Ga0325405_1005288_pt1 | contig 13129 bp, 6 predicted proteins | sample PopdelMetagenome_21_FD_205663 | JGI IMG/M metagenome (GOLD analysis project Ga0325405, IMG submission 205663) | Populus deltoides microbial communities from Bellville, Georgia, United States - Xylem-Control-R2 | ecosystem: Host-associated > Plants > Phyllosphere > Stem > Wood/Secondary xylem... | reverse complement strand
GAGCATGAACATAATTCAGTGTCCAAAATCAATTGTCGGCATTGTAAAAGCATGCTTTGTTCATAATCATCCCATGGCAATAAGGAGCATGAACATAATTCAGTGTCCAAAATCAATTCTTGGCATTGTAGAAGCATTCTTTGTTCATAATCATCCCATTTCACGAATATTTTTTGTTTCTGATATGTATTTCTTTGCTTACAAAGGATCTTTCCATTGCGTTCTCTAAGCAAAGTTTCTCTCCCCTCTGCTACTGTATCAGTTTGTGATGTCTTCCTGCAGGGTAAAGATTAGGAGAATTATAGGATAAACTTTCCTGATTGTCAGCTTTGTCATAGCAACCGATTCTTTTTCTCTCATTTGCCTTTTTTTTTTTCGTTCTCTTTTCAAGTCTGGTTAATCTTTGGATTCCCGGAGAATTTTGCCATCAAACTCGAGCTTTATTTTAAAAATAGAATTTGCCCTAGTGCTACCTCTTCAAACCCTTTTTCTCTTCATATTCGAAGAAGTACAAAGCTTGGTTCGATCATGTAATCAGAAGATTAAACGTGTTCAAAAGTGTACGTACTTTACAGCTTATACTGGAGTGAAAAATTAGAATTGTTTCCTTAGTTCATTAAGGTGGTTAAATATTTTCATGAATATCCTCAAAAGAGTAAACCTCTGAACAGTCTGCAACCTTTAGTGCTAAATAAAAAGCTCCGGATAAATCTGTAATCTCCACCACCTGAGTCCTGAATTGTAATACCTGGAAAGTAAACGTCAGATTAGTGCAAGTCACTTGAACCTGGACTTGTGAATTCAGACACTGACATATTATGAAATGCTGGATTGACACTGGAACATTTTACCTTTTAAGTGTATGGTAGCAAAACCGAGGAAGAAAAATGCAGTATGCTTGGATAGCTCTCCGAGAATTCTCACACGTATATTCCTAATCCAAGCTCTTTTGGGTCTGTTTCCACCATCCAAGGTGGCCTGTTGAATAAAGAAACATTAACGCAAGGCTAGGGGGAAAAAAAAGAAACAAATGAAGGGAATTGCGTTTCTGGATTAGTATAATTACTTGTTCATTATAAAATTAATCGTTCCTTCTGTTGCCCGATTCAGAAGAAGTTCTCTTGCCTCAATTGCAATTCCTTCAGGCTATATAGAGTATTTGAAAATGAGTTTTTAACATTTGAATATAGAACTTGTATTAATAAAATCATTTAGCTCTTGTACATACCTCTTCGGGAAACCAGACCCCTGGTTGCGTGCTACCTTCAAGAACTGCAAGAGCAAAAGCAGCTGCTGCATTTCCCACAGAACTGAAAGCCAGGATTTTCATGAGCTTAGCATTTTGTTATTAACATATTTTTTCAGAAGCATTTAAATGCAGGTTTTAATTGAATGGGCTAAAATTATCTTGAAACCCGGGACTTACACGGAGAGTTTCCGGTGACTAAATAAACCAAGTGTATTGCGCCCATCTGTGCACTCCAAATCAACCTGTCCAATGAGTAGAAAAATTAACAATGAAGTGGAACACATTGTTGAATAATTTGCTTAACATTCAGTGCATTCCACCATCCTCTTTTCCTAATACAACTAAGTAAATATAATCAGCTATGAATTGCTTTCTTTATCATCAGAATCATCATCTCACCCTCATTGAAACACGCTCTCCAGCAATCCCATCAACTGCTCGGACTAGAGGGTCAAACAACTGAACCAACTGTTGGACTTTGGTCCTGTCCTTCAGAAATTCCTGCAAAGAATTAATCAAGGTTCATAACTACAATGTTAAGATTTAAGAGCATAGCACATTGTATCTCGGCATGCCCCTATTTCTTTAGTTGTTATCAAATGATCCTTCACTTGCAAAAAACACAACAAATTATATGGCAAGCTGCCAATTTTTGGTTAAAAAAAAAGGGAAAAACAGAGTTTATCATTAACTCTTTGTATAGATCAATATCTATTGATAACATTTTCAGAAGCAATAGAATGAACTTGTTATGAAATCATCAAACTACGCTTTTAACTATTAGTGGTATTGGTAATTTTGATTATGGAAATTAGGTGAGAGCATACTGGAGACAGAAGATTTGTCATGGCTGACATTCCCCAATTCCAAAAGAATGGTGCAGTTCCAAATCGAGCACTGACTGTTGGTATTCCTAGGACATCATGAGCACTTCGAACTTCAGGTAAATTCCTGGACATAAGGATATATATTGAGTTGAAAGTTTTTGAAAGCAAAGGATCTTTACAATATTTACAAAAAAATCAAGACAGAAACCAAATGGCTCTTTTCAACAGAAGACAGTTACCATATAGTGTACAGTTTTTCAAAGTTGTAATATACTACTACATGCATCTGATAAAAATAAAGAAGAAGAAAAAAACTAAATGCATGTGATATGTGTGACATGTTATTTTGGATCCAGTAAACATGAATTAACTTCCAATTGTTGAAGTAATTCAGATCAAACATAAAAGGAGGCTAGAATTCTCAATAATATGTTTATTATGAGTGCTTAAGTTAACCTAAATACAAAGGAATTATATATAGGTTAAACTGAAAATACTATTCTACCCTTAATAAATAAAACTAGATAAATATTACTTAACATCTCCCCTCAAACTCACGATGCGGCATCTACAAGCATCGAGAGTTTGCCAATTAGAAAACAAAAACGAGATATGGAATGCGTCTTGGTAAAGAAATCTGCAATCTGCAAGGAAGAATGAACAAAAGGCAAAGTAATGGTGCCATGCTTGAGATGATGACGAGTAAAATGACAATCGATCTCAATGTGCTTAGTTCGCTCATAAAAACCGAGTTGTGAGCAATCTAAATAGAACTCTGGTTGTCACAATTCATAGGAATAGGATGAGAAAAGAAAACTCTCATATCAGCAAGTAACCAACGTAACCAAACAATCTCTTTGGTAGTAAATGTCATGACAGAAGCTGAAGGAAAGTCGAAATACCAGATTTTGCAGAAGCAGAAGACAAAATATCACTCCAATTTTTATTTTTATTTTTTGCAGAAACTTAACTCAAATACCAAATTGTGGAAACTGAAGAGAAGACAAAATACCAAAACAATTGCAGAGACAAAATAGAAATACCAAATTGCAGAAGCTGATACCAAATTGCAGAAACCGAAGAGAAGACGAAATATCAAAACAATTACAGAGACAGAACAAAAATACCAAATTGCAGAAGCTGATACCAAATTGCAGAAATCAAAGAGAAGACGAAATACCAAAACAATTGCAGAGACAGAACAGAAATACCAAATTGCAGAAGCTGAAGAATCTAAAATAAAGTTTCAGATATTAATTCTTCAGCCGCAAGCACAAAACCTGATCTTCATCCTCCATCTTTTAATAGGTCAAACAACCCATGTCTGATGTTTTGAAAAATGGATATGAAGTTAAGCTTCAAAGGAATGCATTGAGCGTGCTGGAACATCCTACAGGGAATGAAGTGGATGATGATAACGATTTTGATACGAGCAGTGGCTTTGACATTGGTGAACATGATTTCTACAAGGGCAGCGAGTTCCATAAAATTAACAAGCCCAAAGTTCGATCAACTAGGCTCTGATACCATGTTAAAGTAATTCAGATCAAACATAAAAGGAGGCTAGAATTCTTAATAATATGTTTATTATGAGTGCTTAAGTTAACCTAAATACAAAGGAATTATATATAGGTTAAACTGAAAATATTATTCTACCCTTAATAAATAAAACAAGATAAATATTACTTAACACCAATAATATAACCCTAGAAGGACTTGGTATTTTTAGGAAAACGAAAAACTGCTTTATTCATGGATGAGCTTCATTGAAGAACATTCTTGTCATAAGTTTTGGTTTAAAAACTATAAAATGCTAAAGAACGAGCAAAGCACAAACCATAGAAAAGAAAAAAAGAACGAGTACTAACTACAATGTAGTTGTGGTCAATTTACTCCAAGGGAACCCCAGGGGATAGAAGGGTTGCACTACTACAAACTAAGAAAACCTGACAAACAGAAGTATGTGATCATGGAATTGAAGAAAGAAGAAAAAGACAAGGAACAAAAAGATGCAAACCATTCTAGGAAGGAGAGGAAGAAGCTCCAGATGAGAAGAGAGGAAATTATCTTAGGCTGATGTACAGAAGAAGACTATTAATAGTTGATTCAAGGAGGAAATGAAATGTTGATTATGAAGTGTTTTGCAGTTCATCCACCGATGGTCTTGAGCCATTGAAAGACACAAATAGTGACTAAACTTTCTAAGTGTGGCATTGGCAAGGCTATAATTTCTCCAAGTTTGATTAATTGCAATAGTTAAGGGTGTGGAAAACAAAAGTTTTCACCAAAGCCAGATAGATACACGGAAATTTGTAAATACTTAAAATAAGGATGTGAGAACTGGTGCATGAATACTGATATAACTATGATCAAAATTGGTCCATCCCAATCTATGATGCTCATTCAAAACTTAATTGTAGACCTGTTAAATAGATGAATTGGCATCTAGAAACTGGCACGTTGATTTTTTTTCTGATTTGAGAGAAATTTCTTTCAGGCACTTACAACAGGTATACATCTCGCTTTCCGATCCCCTTTCCAAAGTCGATGTTAAGCATTCCACTATATGGCTTTAGTTTGATCTTTTCTCCTGATTAAATAAACATTACCATTGTTTCAGTATTGATTAGAGGAGGAGTACTACAGTAGAAACTGAAGAGGATTGTGCTGGTTCGTAAAATGCTGTTGAGACTGACCCTTATTATATGCAACAACCTCCTCACCAAGAAGTAAGAAACTAGTAGCTAGTATGGTTGGACCAGCACCACCACTACCTGCTGTGTAGTAGTAGAACCTGAGAAGAAGAGAATTCGAGTGTAAACAGTATAAACTTTAAAACAAACCATTGAATAGCTGCTTTATTGCATCGTGCAATGGATCACCATTTACCAAGCAGCAAAGATGCGCCACTTCCATGTTAATTCAATTGATTAGTTTCTACTGGAATGAAAGGAGTTTCATAATAATATGCCTTAACTCAAAAATAAGCATTAAAGATACCACCAAGGACCAAATTTCTTTCAACCAAAATCAGAAAGGAAAATGAAGATTTTGTTCTATGAGGTTGATGGCATGGCTAAGGAGAAGAAGTGCTTTCAGAATGAAACGCACATTTTCCACTTCAAGGAAAAATTTATGAGGTACCAGAAATTATGGATGGAGATGAGCACCACTCTTCATCAGAACTTCTATTAGAGAACTGAGGTGGTACTGCGGAAACTGGTAAACTAAAGTGGCGGTAAGTCAAGAATCTCTAGATGGATAGTTAACATTCAAGGGATGATACATTATGCTAAAATTGTAAGAGAACCCATAGTGGCATTTGGTGATGAATAAGGAGTTATTGACTAGTCAAAACTTTCTTTGGTTTAAGTTCTAAGATGAGAAAACAATTACCTCAGCCTCTCTGGCTTTCCCTTGCTTTCAGTTTTCGCAGCACGTACTAGCTCTGCTGCCATGACTGTCATGATAGCGGTAGAAATTAGCAAGTAGTGGAATAAAAGTACAGTAGCTGAATGTGAGGTGGTTTTCCACATGATGTAATGTATGATCTATCCGCCACTTCTATATCAATGTAACTTATAAGATGCTACTCTATGCTAGTGTAATTATGTTTTTCTTCAGGCATTTGCTAGCTTTAAGGCCCAAATGGTGGGTTTGCATGAGACTGGCAGTGGCATAAACTTAAGGCAGCTGATAGCATGAGTCATAAGAACGTTTAGAAACTCAAACTGCAAAGCTTCGTTGAGTTATAACTTTTCTTCTTTTTTTTCATAAAAAAGTCATCTCAAAGCAATGAAGCAATTTACTTGGGGCTGCCGGAATTAATCTTTTTGAATTTGACTCTATCCAGAGGCACGTGGTTTATATGATAAGATATGCTCCTTAAATTCACAAAATGATAAGTGATGGGTGTGTTTTGACTGGAAATACAGAAATGCATTTTATACAGGGGACAAAGTATGTAGATAAAAATGATGACCTAGCAAGAATGCTGGCAATCATACCATTGCTCACTCCTGGATAGATTCCACCAGTTGTTATGGCAGGAATATTTGCAGCTAAGGCTTTATCCTTGAAGGACTTTGCACGCAATGCATAGCTTGTATCATCACAAACATCAACATATGCTGTCTGTTAGGAAAAGGCAAAAAGACAGCTCCTAAGATAATATCTTTGTAACAATTATAAACAGGCCTAATAAGCATTCACTTGTACAAAGAAATCTAACCTGAATGTTGATATTCAGAAACATAATGTTTACCTTTCCTCACCTTGGTCTCTATGGCAGCTTCAAGTACAGTGCATTTCCCTGCCTGTTGAAAAGGCCCTGCAGCATGAACGACAAGATCTACATCTGCAGAGCGATTAATACAGCTTGAGACTTGGAAGTTCTGAGAAGCCAGAACAAAGCTGTTCAGTTCATTACGTTTTCATTTGAGTAGGATTACAGCCGAGATTTTCATTTGGTAGGTATTAATTATTACAGCTGAAGTGTGCTTGTTGCCTAAAGCTTGGCCAAGTCATGGCGTTTTTTAGGAACTTATAGATATTGAATCTAAATGTTGTCTGGACTAAACCTGGTTGGGCTCCATGAAAAATGTACAACCCTATGATTTATGAGACAAATTCTACAAAAGGGAGGAAGCAAATGGAAGTCAACCCCCATGCTTAGAACTCCAATGAGATACAGGAACTTGTCTTCTCAACATATATGGAGGGCTAAAATAACATAAATCAAGCACAATCATGAACAGCAAGATCTCTTTAAAACTCAAAAAGCACAGTGAAAAGAAAAATAGTTGCAAAATTTATCCTTGCTGAAGCCTTCTTAACCTTCTGAATTTTTTTTTCTTGTCCCCAATTAAGTCCGAATGGAGCCGTAAAATGACCCAGGATATGTATGTTCAAAACATGAGCAAATACTAGAAAACACAGAAGTAAAAAATAATGGCTTTGCAATTCTGATAATTAAAAGATTACTGTACCTTTCAGAGCTGCTCCCAATGAGTCTACATTCTCAATGTTGACTTCAGTGAACTCGGAGTTCCTCCCCAATTGACCCACCATCGCAGCACCTTTTTCCCTACCATCAATTTCCTCACTTCTTATTTTTCTTTTTTAGTCACTTTCTCGGAAACCAAACAGAAAACAAACAAGGGCTTTTGTTAAATTTACCTGTTTCGACCACCAATCACAATTCTAAGGTCAGGGCAGAACTTGGAGAGAGCAGTGGCAGTGGACCCACCGACCCGACCCGTTCCACCCAGTACAAGAACGCTTGAGTGGCGAGTCTTCTCAGGAAGTTGAACAACGTTGCTGTTAGAATTATCATGTTTACACTCTTTAACGCAAGCCTTTACACTCGTGCTGCTCTTCAGCTGAAACAGAGCTTGTCTGGCTATCATTACAAATGCCATTACATTTGATGTTCTGCTCTCTCCTAAAAATGGAAAGACTAAACGTTAGGCCATCTCCCTCTTATCCCATTATCAGTTTATCGTTATCAATGATGTGGCATCTTATATGGTGAGTGATGACATGGTGATATGGTATCCACATGGTCTCTTTAACTTTAAGTGCATCAACTTTTTTATAATGTTCATTTCAGTCCTTTTTGGTGCCGATTTCTCACAATTTACACACAATATCTGCCTCCTTGGATGAGGGCAGTGAAATATTTCAAGAACGAAGGCGGGAAAAGAGTTCATCCAATGGACTCGCTCACCCTTAATTTTGCATTAGAAGCGTCAATTAGATAATTTTCCCTCGTAAAGCTCTTGGCTCGTCAATAATATACTTCGTTTCTTGCCCTGAATTTTGCATGTCAATTGGCGCACATCCTCTTTGTCACCGTTCCTCGAGGGGCTTGTTCAGGTCAAAATCTTTTTCAGGTGAGAAAGGATAGGAGGACCAGGCTGTGCAGGCTCAGTATTGAGATCTATATTCTGGTCCTCTTTGAGCCAGCCCTCGTGTCATGTTCGCTTTCTCTATGGCCTCTTGAGTCGGGTTCGACAATGTAGGTGCCGATTGAGTTCATCCTCGTCGGTCTTCTCCGGGGACCATCCTCCTCCTGGAGAAGGAAAAGCTACCCTCTATGGGCTGTAATTTGTTGAGCCTGGTAATTGGCCCATCAAAGGCGGAAGAAGGCACTCTTATTTATCTTGGAAGCGGATCCTGCTTGCTAGGTACGGTGATTTTATAAATATATCATACAAATATAATTTATTTATTTATTTAAAATTTAAAAAAATAATATTTTTGTGATTATTAAAATAAATATCTATAAGAACTATAACCATCTAAATTATGAGGCAAAAATGTTTTCTCCTATAAAAATGCATTTTCATCATTTATGATTTTTATTTTGTTTTTGTTTTGAGAGAACAATGATTTTTTCATCAATTTTTTTTCTTTAAAAAAAAAACAAATTCTCCATATAAGCATTAGTCAGATACTTATAATTAAATTTTTAGCTTCTCAAGTGCAAGTATAGAACAACTAATTTAAATTTGTAGAAGAACAAAAAAAACTAAACAATTTAATAGATAAAAGTTTTATAGCTAATACAATCGATTTAATCATGTTTTAATTGTTTAGTTCCATATGGTATATATTTAGTCAATAAAGTGTTGATCTAGTGATTAAGACACTGCTATATCCTTATAACGATGAGAATACAAGTTCAATCTCCAAAAAATATACTTATTATAAGGGATAGCCACGAACCCCAAACGGGACTAGTCTCACCCTTTAAAAAATATGAGGATACCTGGGTAAGAACCAAAAGAAAATATAGTATATTTTCAATAAGCATCGATTCAATATTATTTTTTATAAAATATATAAAAACAAAATGCATGTACATTATTAAACTTTAACTTAAGTTTAAAGTTGATGACAACCTTCTAAATTATTAATCTAATTTGCAAAAACCTAGATGTATAAACTAAACAAAAGACTAGCTGGTTAAAGCCTTCAGATTATTGTTCAACGGTAGAGATTATAATTGTTCAGTTTGGATTACATGCAATTTTATATAACAAGATAAATAATGAACATGAACTTGCAATGAAGATTAAAATAAAATTATAGGATGCATGCTTAGAATATAATTAAATATTTAAAGTAGCATTTAAATATACAAAGATGTTAACATGCATACCAACAGATAAAAAAGAATTATTATACTCAAATTAAAATGCAAATATAAAATATTTACTTATTAAAACATTTAAAATTAAATTAAGATAAAAATCTATTATCATCAATAATTAATTATTTGTTCTTAGAGTTTTAGTATTTTTGATGCAGGTAGAATGATTGCAATTAATTTTTCAGAATTCCAACAGCATTAAATTGTTTTTTTGCATTTTTAGACAATGTTCATGAACTTAAAAAAAAAATTACTTGGAATCTCTTTACAGTAATAAAATCTAAGCTCTGTAGTAAAGGGGGGAAAACAGTGCTTGAAACTAAGGAATGTAATCTAGAAATTGAGGTGAAGAAGGGTCTCAAAATATTTACAAAGCACCCTTCCTCCAATCTCTTGCAATGAGTTTTGAAAGAAACACTAATATAAAAATATTTTTTATAATTACCATAATTAATTTTTATCATTTATTAGCTTTAATTACCCACCTTAAAACAAAACCATGATAGTTTTTGGCTTTAAAATCTTTTTTTCTATATAAATAGAAACTATTCAAGTTTTTTAAAAAAATACTTAGATTCTTTATTCATAAATGAGGCAAATAAAATAGGCTATCAAAAAATTAATTCTTCACCGACAAATAGTTATTTTAAAGCATACATAATTTCAAAATAAACTAGCAAAAATTAATTATTTATTTAATAAAAAAAATTTCACCTCAAACTCAAATTTAAAACCTAGTTAAACCTCAAATCCAGGCTCGATCAAACCAAAACTCAAGACCCAAGAACATGTGCGCGTGCGGCATCAACTCAAAGCTCATTTTGAATGAGGCTATTTTTCTTTAAAAACATTGGTGATTCATGGATCTATTTTTAAATCTTTAATTTCTTAACATGTAGACTACATGAAAATCTTGTAATCTTTCAACATGAGATTAAATTTTACTAGGTTTATAAAATATGTTAACCAAAAGTTTTTTATATCAATTTATCATTCACTTCCAATTTATTTTAATTAGAGAATAATTTCCAACAATTTTTTAATTATAAAACGAGGGACTCCTAATTTTAACTGATTTTAAACATGTTTATTGATCATTTCTATAATATTTTTTTTAACAAATAAAACAAAGCAAAAATGTTAGTATCTACGATACTGAATAGTAATTAATCTTAAATACACTCGGTGATAGCTTTCCATAAGTTATGGTGCTGCTGCTAATTCAGTTGTTTGGGTTATTTCTGAAATATAAAAAGAACGTTTAATATTGTGGTAATGATTATTTTTTAAAATATTTTTTATTTAATAATATATTTAAATAATATTTTTTCTAACTTGTTTTTTTATATCAGCGTATTAAAATAATTAAAAAATATATATATTTAAATAAAATAAATTTTAAATTTTTAAAAAAATGCGGCTAGCCACGTTCCCAAACATGTTTTTATTGCCTATTACAGATATCTAGATTAATGTTATAGATTCATATTAATTGGTTTTTTTAAGTGTTTTTATATGGTTTTGATATATTAATAAAAAATTAAAAAATATTATTTTAATTAAAAAAATACCCTACACCAAAATACACACTTAATCTAGATAAGTTTAAAGTAAGCTTCATTACTCCATCTTAATTTAAATTTGCTTAAAATCTAACCAGAACAAGACAGTTGCGATATAATATTTTTAAATATATTTGAATTCACACACACACACACTCGTTTTATATCAAAATTAAAATTAAAATTAAAATTAATTTAGGAGGTAATTAATAAAAGGTCAGAGGAGAGAGTACAATTTGATCACGTGGAGGCTCACGGGAAAGTTATGGTCTAATTGAAACATAAATGAGCAAATGCTTAATGAGAGGGAAAACGTTTAGTGATATGTTCACGTGACCACCTGAATTCCAATCCGATCTGGCACGCGGCAAAACGAGTGAAAAAATGCACGGAGTACGAGAGGGCAAAATAGGAAACCAGTATGAGGGAGAGGCGGGGTTAATGTGGTCCCTCAATCATAGATGGTAAGCTGTCAAAATGGGGATACAAACACGTGTCGCATCCACAACTCGGGTGGTCCCATTTTGCTGAACAGCTTATTCTGACACGTACTGTTATTTTAGCAACGTGCGTAGACAGCGACTCCTAGATGGGACTGGGATCGTACGCACAGCTGCCTTTGATAAGCCGCTTTATAACCAACCATAGCTCGGCTTCTCCCTGCGGCTTTGGCTCTCCTCTGCCACCTAGCCAGGAAGATATTTTATTAATTTCTCGGCTAAGAGGTTAAATGAGAATGTTTTTGAAATGGTGTTTTATATTTTTTTATTTAAAATTTATTTTTAATGTTTTTATATAAAAATAATTTTGAAAAAATAAAAAATATATTATTTTAATTTATTTTCAACAAAAAATATTTTCAAAAGTAACAACTAACATACTATAAAAATCTAATTCAATTTAAGTTTTATGTAAAATAAGATGGAAGTTGATTTAGTTAAACTAAAAAAAATATAGATGGTTAAAATTGTAATTCACTCAAAATCAAATTAAGTAAGACTTCATTGATATATATTTTGGTAATTATAAAATGATATTATTTATTTTAAAAAAATCTTAAGACAAAGTTATTTTATATTAATTTAGATTAATCCAGTTCATTTATGATCCAAATCTTGAATCATGTTATAAATAGGGTTAGGTTAAGGCTTGTTTGGAAGTGTGGTTGTCGTTGTTTTTTCAAAGTGTTTTTCACTTGGAAATGCATTAAAATAATTTTTTTTATATTTTAAAAATTATTTTTGATATCAGCACATCAAAATGATTTGAAAATACCAAAAATTATTAATTTAAAGTAAAGAAAAAAATAAAAAAATTAAATTTTTTTAAAAATATTTTTGAAACGAAAAAATAAACAGTAATAATATACTACTGTACAAGTTCATGGAGGATAAAAAAAAATTTGTAGAAAGGGTACATGCGTGCTGATATTGATAATGAAATAAAAGTTTAAAGATTTTTATATGGAAATGGTCCATGCATGTTATCTCGTGATAGTTAAGCAGATCTCTTAGAAATGGTCCCTCACATATAGTATCGAAAGAGGAGAAATATTGTAGATGCTTTTTTGACGATCGAGCTCAAATGGCAAAAGCGATAAGAAATGGAAAATGGTACCAAATATATATAGTTTTTATATATGTGTGTGTGTGTTGTAATTTGCTGGGTTTTTTTTTTTGTATTGACTAGCAGGTTAATTCATGTATTTGGATGCAATTTAATTTAAATAATAATATTCTTGTTAAATACGAAGAGATATAATCTCAAATCCTTTGAAACAATCGAAGTGATATCTCTAAACTTAAACAAGGAACGAACGAAGAAAAGAACTATGAACAACATATATAGCTTACATTTATTAATTGATTGTCTTTTATTTTTTATGTTTTTTCTATTATTGTAGTATCCGAGCAAGTTGCGTATACTTCGACTAATTCCACGGACCTTGAAGTTAACGACCATGTAAACCTCCAGTGACCCTGAGATTTGTGAGACTCAAACTAGTGATTTTTGAAAAATAAACACAAAATCTAACCAGTTGAGCTACACTCTCAAAGTTATTAATTGATTGTCTTCTATTTTATTTATTTATCTGGGAGGTTGATGAAATTTAATTTCAGCATAACAATAGAGCTGGTTCGTAGTGTTTAAACGCGGACAGGGGATTTGAATTCTCTTGTCCCTTGAAACGACTCAAATCGAGCTAGTTTGGAGCTAGGTAGCAGAGTAACCTAACGAAGACATCAGTATCGTTGGAATTATGTGAGCACGTCCAGGGTGTCAATGAATTTGAACAGCTATAATCATTACAGAACATCGGTCCATTAAATCTTTT